>Ga0153933_1000010_pt1 | contig 177097 bp, 146 predicted proteins | sample TSNJ017MetaG_FD_102275 | JGI IMG/M metagenome (GOLD analysis project Ga0153933, IMG submission 102275) | Attine ant fungus gardens microbial communities from New Jersey, USA - TSNJ017 MetaG | ecosystem: Host-associated > Fungi > Mycelium > Unclassified | place: USA: New Jersey, Wharton State...
GACGATGTTCGCGCCGTTCCTGAAGCGCGGCGCGGAGGCGAATGTCGATGACTATCTCGAAGCGATCGAATACGTGATCGATGTGATCGGCGAAGACAAGGTCGGCATCGGCACGGACTTCACTCAAGGTTATAGCACTGAGTTTTTCGACTGGATCACGCATGACAAGGGACGTTATCGCCGTCTGACGAACTTCGGCAAGGTCGTGAATCCCGAAGGCATTCGCACGATCGGCGAGTTTCCGAATCTGACCGCCGCGATGCAGCGCGCCGGGTGGAGCGAGTCGCGCATCAAGAAAGTGATGGGCGAGAACTGGCTGCGCGTATTCGGCGAAGTGTGGCACGTCTAAACAATCAATAAGGAAACCCGCGATGCAACCGCAACTGCCTATCGACGTCGACGCGCAAACCGGCGTCTGGACCACCGACGCCCTGCCGATGCTGTACGTGCCGCGCCATTTCTTCACGAACAACCACGTGGCCGTCGAAGAAGCGCTCGGACGCGAGACGTACGCCGAGATTCTCTACAAGGCCGGCTACAAGTCTGCGTATCACTGGTGCGACAAGGAAGCCGCGAAGCACGGCATCGCCGGCATGCCGGTGTTCGAGCACTACCTGAAGCGTCTTTCGCAACGCGGCTGGGGTCTCTTCGACATCGTCGAATCGGACCCGCAAAGCGCAATGGCGCGCATCCATTTGCGTCATTCGTCTTTCGTGCTCGCGCAGCCGGGCAAGCAGGGCAAGCTCTGCTACATGTTCGCCGGATGGTTCGCGGGCGCGATGGACTGGGTGAACGACACCGTACCCGACAGCACGAAGAAGGGTCCGCGCTCGCGTTCCATCGAAACGCAGTGCGCGGCGGAAGGCCACGACCATTGCGTGTTCGAAGTGTCGCCGATCCAGCTTCACGCATAGCACGCACAGCAAGCATTAGCGCATATCAATTCGAGGTCTCCCGTCATGCGTTACCCGAACCTTTTCAAGCCACTCACGCTGAACAAGCTGACCCTGCGTAACCGCATCGTCAGCACCGCGCATGCGGAGGTGTATGCGGAACCGGGCGGCTTGCCCGGCGACCGCTACATCCGCTATTACGAGGAAAAGGCGAAGGGCGGCGTGGGACTCGCCGTCTGCGGCGGATCGAGCCCGGTGTCCATCGACAGCCCGCAAGGGTGGTGGAAGTCGGTGAACCTGTCGACGGACAAGATCATCGATCCGCTCGCGCGCCTCGCTGAAGCGATGCATCGTCATGGCGCGAAGATCATGATCCAGGCGACGCACATGGGCCGCCGCTCGGCATGGCACGGCGAGAGCTGGCCGCATCTGATGTCGCCATCGGGCGTGCGCGAGCCGGTGCATCGCGGCAACGCGAAGATCATCGAAATCGAAGAGATTCGCCGCATCATCGAAGACTTCGCGGCGGCTGCAAAGCGCGTGAAGGATGCGGGCATGGACGGCATCGAGATATCGGCGGCGCACCAGCATCTGATCGACCAGTTCTGGAGCCCGCGCACCAACTTCCGTACCGACGAATGGGGCGGCTCGCTGCAGAACCGCCTGCGTTTCGGTGTCGAAGTGCTGAAGGCCGTGCGCGAAGCGGTCGGCGCAGACTTCTGCGTGGGCCTGCGCATGTGCGGCGACGAGTTCCATGAAGACGGTCTCGATCACGAGCAACTCAAGGAAATCGCACAAGCGATGGCCGAAACCGGCCTTATCGATTACATCGGCGTGATCGGTTCGGGCGCGGATACGCACAACACGCTCGCCAACTGCATGCCGCCGATGGCGCTGCCGCCCGAGCCGTTCGTGCATCTTGCGGCGGGCATCAAGTCGGTGGTGAAGCTGCCGATCATGCACGCGCAAAGCATCCGCGATGCAGGCCAGGCCGAGCGCCTGCTTGCGAACGGCATGGTCGATCTCGTCGGCATGACGCGCGCGCAGATTGCAGACCCGCATATGGTCATCAAGATTCGCGATGGCCGCGAGGATGAGATCAAGCAATGCGTCGGCGCGAACTACTGCATCGACCGCCAGTACAACGGCCTCGACGCGTTGTGCGTGCAGAACGCCGCGACCTCGCGTGAAGCGACGATGCCGCATGTCATCGAGAAGTCGCGCGGGCCGAAGCGCAAGGTCGTCGTCGTCGGGGCTGGCCCGGCGGGACTCGAAGCAGCGCGCGTGGCAAGGTCGCGTGGCCACGACGTTGTGCTCTTCGAGAAGAACGATTACGTCGGCGGGCAGATCATGCTCGCCGCGAAAGCGCCGCAGCGCGAGCAGATGGCGGGCATCGTGCGCTGGTTCGACATGGAAACGAAGCGCCTTGGCGTGGACCGCCGTCTCGGTGTTGCAGCGGACGACAAGGCGATCATGGCCGAGAAGCCGGACATCATCGTGCTCGCAACGGGTGGTTCATCGTTCACGGATCAGGTGCCCGCATGGGGCGTCGATCAGGGACTCGCCGTGAGTTCGTGGGACATTCTTTCGGGCAAGGTCGAGCCGGGCAAGAACGTGCTCGTCTATGACGGCGTGAGCACCCATGCGGGCGCGGGCGTCGCGGATTTCATCTCGTCGCGTGGATCGAATGTCGAGATCGTGACGCCCGATGTGAAAGTCGCGGACGACGTCGGCGGCACCACGTTCCCGATCTTCTATCGACGTCTCTATGCGCAAGGCGTCATTCACACGCCGAACTACTGGCTCGACAAGGTGTACGAGGAAGACGGCAAGAAGATCGCCGTGCTGCGCAACGAGTACACGGAAGAGCAGGAAGAGCGCGCGGTGGATCAGGTCGTGATCGAAAACGGCAGCACGCCCAACGATGCGCTGTACTGGAAGCTCAAGCCCGAGTCGCTCAATCGCGGACAAGTGGATGTGCACAAGCTCTTCGCATCGGAGGCGCAGCCGTGCCTGTCCGAAGAGCTCGGCAACGGGCGATTCCTGCTGTTCCGCGTCGGCGACTGCATCTCGATGCACAACATCCACGGCGCGATTTACGACGCGCTGCGTCTTTGCAAGGACTTTTGAGGGCATTGCGCGATGAATCCCGTGTTTGTCATCACCGTCTTGCTGTGGGCCTCGGTTGCGGGCCTCGCCTTCGCCATCATGAGGCGCGCGGCATACTGGCGCGAAGGGCGCGCGACCGTGGCGGGCGCTTATGGATGGGGCAATCTGCTGACCATCCCCAAGCGCTATTTCGTGGACCTGCATCATGTCGTAGCGCCCGATCCGTATATCGCAAGAACGCACGTCGCGACAGCGGGCGGCGCGATCCTCGCGATGGCGCTCGTGTTCCTCAACTACGGCCTCGCGATCTATTCGCCGTGGCTCGACAAGGCGATCTTCGTCGCGGCGCTCATCATGTTCGTTGGCGCGGTGTTCGTGTACCGGCGCAGGCACGGTGCGAAGGCGGTGCCCGCGCGTCTGTCGCGTGGACCGTGGGACAGCCTGCCGCTTCTGCTCGGCTCGTTCGCACTCGGCCTCGCGCTGTTCATGCTGTTGCCCGCAACGTGGATGTCCGGTGCGCTCGCGATCATCGTCGCATTGCTGATCGGCGCGGGCGCCTACACGATGACGTTCGGCGCAGCGCGCGGCGGACCGATGAAGCACGCGATGGCAGGTCTCCTGCATCTCGCGTTTCATCCGCGGCAGGAGCGCTTCAAGGCGAAGCACGATCAGGACGTGGTGCCGCCCACGGCACTGAAGATGCCCGTGCTCGATGCGAAAGAGTATGGCGTCGGCAAGCCGATCGAGTTTCGCTGGAATCAACTGCTGAGCTTCGATGCATGCGTGCAGTGCGGAAAATGCGAAGCCGCATGCCCCGCGTTTGCATCGGGTCAGCCGCTCAATCCGAAGAAGCTGATTCAGGACCTGGTGACGGGCATGGTCGGCGGCACGGATGCCGCGTATGCAGGCAGTCCCACGCCGGGCATTCCGGTCGGCAAGCATGCGGGCGCGCCGGGCAAGCCGCTCATCTCGAGCATGATCGAAGCCGACACCATCTGGTCCTGCACGACGTGCCGCGCTTGCGTGCAGGAGTGCCCGATGCTGATCGAGCATGTCGATGCGATCGTCGACATGCGCCGCAACCAGACGCTCGTCGAAGGCAACGTGCCGGGCAAAGGCCCGATCACGCTCGCGAATCTGCGCGAGACGGGCAGCGCGAACGGCTATGACATCGGCGCGCGCTACGACTGGTCCGTCGATTTGCAGGTGCAGGTCGCGCAGCCGGGCCGCATGGTCGACGTGTTGCTGATAGCAGGCGAAGGCGCGTTCGACATGCGCTATCAACGCACGCTGCGTGCGTTCGCAAAGGTGCTGAACAAGGCGGGCGTCGATTACGCGGTGCTCGGCAGCGCGGAAACCGATACGGGCGACACGGCTCGCCGTCTCGGCGACGAAGCCACGTTCCAGCAATGCGCCGCGAAGCTCATGGACACGCTCTCGCGCTATTCGTTCAGGCGCATCGTGACGGCGGACCCGCACGTGCTGCATAGCCTGCGCAACGAATACCGCGCGCTCGGCGGCTTCTACGAAGTGCAGCATCACACGGCGTTCATGGCGGAATTGGTCGCGAGCGGCAAGCTCACGCCGAAGGCCGCGGCGGTGCTCGCCGACAAGAAGATCACGTATCACGATCCGTGCTACCTCGGCCGCTATAACGGCGAAACCGAAGCGCCGCGCAAGCTGCTGAAGACCATCGGCATCAAGGTGGTGGAGATGGAGCGTCACGGCATGCGTGCGCGATGCTGCGGCGGTGGCGGCGGTGCGCCGTTGACGGATATCCCCGGCAAGCAGCGCATTCCGGACATCCGCATCGGCGATGCGAAGGCGACGGGCGCGGAAGTGGTCGCCGTCGGTTGCCCGCAATGCACCGCGATGCTCGAAGGCGTGGTCGGTCCCCGTCCCGAAGTGCTCGACGTGGCGGAGCTGGTCGCCGCGGCGCTGGAGTAACGCATGAACACGATCAAAAGAATCGATCCGCGCCGGCCTTTCGTCGTCACGACGGCAGGACTCAGGCGCATCACGCTCGGCGAGATCGGCACCGGCGCGATGCTCGACTTTGCTTCGACGCATGCCGCGCATCACGATGCGGTCAAGCCGCGCCGCACGACGAAGCCCGCGCGCCGTGCCTTGCTCGTCGCGGCGCACACCGATCGCGGCGCGCTCGACGATCACGCGCGCCAGGCGCTCGCCGCTGCCGCTTTGCTTGCGGACGATGAAACCGAAGTCGTGCTGATCGCGTTCGGCGCGTTCAGCGATGATGCCGCATCGCTCGGTGCGGACCGCTATATCGAACTCGAAGCGTTCGATCGCCGCCGCTATGCGCCCGATGATGAACTGCGCGCGCTTGCGGCATGCGTCGCGGCGTTTGCGCCCGCGCATGTCTTCATGCCGGACAACGCAACCGGCGACGGCGACCTCGGCCGCCGTTACGCCGCACACGCGGACGCCAGCATCGCTACGCATGTCGTGGAGCTGGATGCGTCGCATGTTGCTTCGTATGCGCAGGCGGGCCGTGCAATCGCCTCGCGCGCGTTGCCCGATGTCGTTCTGCTCGCGCCGAACGCCGTGGATGCGAAGCTGCCCTTCGTCGGCGCCGGCGAGCGCGTGCAGAGTGAAGGCATCGTGCCCGCGGCCGTCGAGAGCGCTTACGTCGATCTCGGTATCGAAGAAATGGATGCCGCGCAAGTCGCGCTCGAAGAGGCGGACTTCATCATCTCGGCGGGCAATGGCGTGACCGATATCCCCGCATTCGAAGCGTTGGCCTCGACGCTCGGCGCGGCGATCGGTGCGAGCCGTGTCGCCGTCGATGACGGCAAATTCACGCGCGACAAGCAGATCGGCGCGACCGGCAAGACCGTCGAAGCAAGCGTGTATATCGCGTTCGGCATCTCGGGTGCGGTGCAGCACTTGCAAGGCATCAAGGATTGCCGGCATGTGATCGCCGTGAATCTGGATGCGAGCGCGCCCATTGCCAAGCGCGCGAATCTCACGATCGTCGCGGATACGCAAGAGACCATCAAGGCGCTGACCGATGCAGCCGCTGCCGCGCGTGCATCGCGTGCGAACGGGGCGTCGATCGTCGAAACATCGCTGACGGAAGGAGCGTTCGCATGAAGATCGCCGTACTCGTATCCGTCGGACGTCATCCCGTGAGCGGCACGGCGCGCTATAGCCGCAACGATGCAGCGGCGCTCGCCATCGCCCTCGATATCGCGAAGCAGCACGGCGCGCAACTCGACGTGCTGCATGCCGGCGATCCGGGCAGTCCCGCGCTTGCCGAATATCTCGCACTGGGCGCACCGCGCGTCGAAGTGCTCAACACATCGGGCGATGCCTGCGCCGCTCTCTCGCAACGTCTCGCAGGCTATGACCTCGTGATGACAGGCACGCGTGCGGAAGGCGCATTCGATAGCGGCACGCTGCCCTACAAGCTCGCGGATGCGCTGAACGTTGCGCTCGTCGGGTCCGCAATGGATGTCAGCGTGACGAGCGAAGGCGTCGAAGTGCGGCAGTTCATGCCCAAGGGCTTGCGCCGCCGCGTGCGGGTGCAACTGCCCGCGCTCGTCGCGGTTCATCCGCTGGCGAACGCCGCGCCGCGTTATGCGTATGCGCGCATGAAGGAAGGGCGCGTCGCGCCGGTCGCGGCCAACGCGCCGGTGGACAAGGAACAGAGCGCGTGGACGCTCGGCCCAGTCACCGCGAAGCCGAAGCGCCTGGCCGCGCCGGAGAAGCGCACTGGCCACGCACGCATGCTCTCCGCGACGACGACGGAAAGCCGTGGCGGCAGCGTCGTAATTGAAGGGAGTTCCGTCGAAAAAGCACAAGTGATTCTGGCGTATTTGCGCGAGCATCAACTCGTCGACTACTGATTTCGACGGCAGCGGGCAGGCAGACAAACGGGCACAACAGCGGGCCAAAAAGCGATGCAGGAGCACACGATGAAAGTTTCGGCAGACGTTCGCGCAATGATCGAACGCCGCAAGAAGGGCTATACGCTCGAAGCGCCGTTCTACACGAGCGAAGAGATTCACGCGCTCGATATGAAGGCGATTTTCGGGCAGCACTGGATTCAGGTTGCGGTGGAACCGGACGTGCCCGAGCCCGGCGATTACACGACGATCGATATCGGCGACGATTCGATTCTGATCGTGCGCGACGACGACATGCAGATCCGCGCGTTCCATAACGTGTGCCGTCATCGCGGCGCGCGCCTGTGCAACCAGGAGAAAGGTTCGCTCGGCAATATCGTGTGTCCGTATCACAGCTGGACGTATAGCCTGAACGGCGATCTCATGTTCGCCGAGCACATGGGCGACCAGTTCGACCGCTGCAAGCACAGCCTGAAGAAAGTCCATGTGGAGAATCTCGCGGGCCTGATCTTCATCTGTCTCGCCGATGAACCGCCCGCCGATTTCGCCGTCCTGCGCGAAGCGATGGAGCCGTATCTGCTGCCGCACGGCCTGAAGGATTGCAAGATCGCGGCGAGCGTCGATCTCGTCGAAAAGGGCAACTGGAAGCTCACGATGGAGAACAATCGCGAGTGCTATCACTGCGTCGCGAACCATCCCGAACTGACCATTTCGCTCTATGAATACGGCTTCGGCTATCAACGCTCGCCCGCGAATGAGGAAGGCATGGCCGCGTTCGAGCGCACCGTCGTCGAACGCGCGAAGCAATGGGACGCGATGAACCTGCCGTCCGCTGAAATCGAGCGCCTGTCCGATCTCGTCAGCGGCTTCCGCACGCAACGCCTGCCGCTCGATCGCGACGGCGAATCGCAAACACTCGACGCGAAGGTTGCCTGCAGGAAGCTGCTGGGCGGCTTCGAACGCGCGGACCTGGGCGGCCTGTCTTTCTGGACGCAGCCGAATTCCTGGCATCACTTCATGAGCGATCACATCGTCACGTTCAGCGTGATCCCGCTGTCCGCCGGCGAAACGCTCGTGCGCACGAAGTGGCTCGTGCACAAGGATGCACGCGAAGGCATCGATTACGACGTCGACAATCTCACGGCCGTATGGCGCGCGACCAACGAGCAGGATCGCACGCTCGTCGAATACTCGCAGCTCGGCGCGGCCAGCAGCGCTTATCAGCCGGGCCCGTATTCGCCCTTTACGGAAGGGCTCGTCGAGAAGTTTTGCGAGTGGTACATCGGGCGGCTGGACAGCTTTGCGAACACGCCCGACGAGCAACTCGCATCGCATGGCGAGAAAATCGTTTCCTTCATGCGCTAAGCGCGTTAGAGAGGCACATCATGATGCGCGATCAGGCCACGTTCGAGCCGACGAAGAGCCGCGTGACCCAGCCGAAGTTCTGGGGCGCGCTGCCCGCGCGCTGGAATAGCGACGTCGACGACACGCTCGTCTGCTGTCATGTGCGGCAGGAAACGCATGACGTGAAGAGCTTTTTCTTCAAGGCGCCCGATGAACGCGCGTTCGTGTTCGAGCCGGGGCAGTTCATCACACTCGAACTCGATATCGACGGCGAGCCAGTCAACCGCTGCTACACGATCTCGTCCGCGCCGACGCGCCCGCATACCATCTCGATCACGGTGAAGCGCGTGCCGGGCGGAAAGGTGTCGAACTGGCTGCATGACAACGTGGTTGCAGGGGCGCGCGTGCGTGTGCTCGGGCCATCGGGCGAGTTCACGTGTGCGCGGCATCCGGCGCGCAAGTTTCTGTTTCTGTCGGCGGGATCGGGCATTACGCCGCTCATGTCGATGAGCCGCGCGCATCATGAACTGGGCGACGATGCCGACATCGTGTTCGTGCACAGCGCACGCACGCCGGACGACATCATCTTCGCGCGCGAGCTCGATCTCATCGCATCGAATCATGCGAACTTCCGCACCGCGTTCGTTTGCGAGCGCGTCGGTGCGCGCACGAACTGGCCCGGAATTACGGGGTTTTTGAGCTTGCCGCTGCTCAAGCTGATTGCACCGGATTATCTCGATCGCGAAGTGTTCACGTGCGGTCCCGCACCTTATATGCAAGCGGTGCGCAATCTGCTCGATGAGGGCGGCTTCGATCGCAAGCACTATCACGAAGAGAGCTTCTCGTTCGAAACGATCGCTGAGGTCGCATCGCAATTGACGACCGCGCATGTCGCCGATGCCATCGCCACCGATAGCGAATTCGTCGAAACCAGCGACTTCGCGCCCGCGCCCGCCGACACGACATACAAGGTCGCGTTCGCCAAGAGCCGGCGCGAGATCGAATGCGGCAGTAGCGAACACGTGCTCGACGCCGCGAAGAAAGCGGGCGTGCGATTGCCGTCGTCGTGCACGCAGGGCATGTGCGGCACGTGCAAGGTGAAGCTCGTATCCGGCGAAGTCGCGATGAAGCATGCGGGCGGCATTCGTCAGCGAGAGATCGATCAGGGCATGGTGCTGCTATGTTGCAGCAAGCCACTGAGCGATCTCGTCGTCGACAAGTAGAAACCAGGCGTCGTTTCTTGACAACTGGATGTCGCAAAAGCGCGTTACAGCACTATTCTGGCTGGCGATTCTGAGTGCACGGCGTGGGGCCGCAAAGGGGAAACCATATGAAAGCGATGAGAAGACTGTTCGTGCTGGGCGCGATGAGTGCGGCCCTTGCAGCGAGCATGGGGGCAAGCGCCGATACGAAGCCGACCATCAAGATCGGCTACGTCGAAGGCTGGGACGACAGCGTGGCGACGTCGAACGTGGCGGCGCGCATCATCGAGAAGCGGCTTGGCTATCAGGTGCAGCTCGTGCCGGTCGCGGCGGGTGTCATGTGGCAAGGCGTGGCGCGCGGCGATCTGGATGCGACGCTGTCCGCATGGCTGCCGGTCACGCATGGCGCGTACTGGAACAACTTCAAGTCGAAGGTCGTGAATCTCGGTCCGAACTTCAACGACGCGAAGATCGGGCTGATCGTGCCTGAGAACGCCGATGTATCGAGCCTGACCGATCTCGAAGCGAAGAAGGCGGAGTTCGATTCGCGCATCGTCGGCATCGACGCGGGTGCGGGCGTCATGCAAAAGACGAGCGAAGCGATCAAGGCCTATAACCTCGATTACAAGCTGATGCCGAGTTCGGGCAGCGCGATGACGGCGGAACTGGCGCGCTCGGAAGCAGCGAAGAAGCCGATCATCGTGACGGGCTGGAAGCCGCACTGGATGTTCGCCAAGTACAAGCTCAAGTTCCTCGAAGACCCGAAGAAGGTGTTCGGCGAAGCCGAGCATGTCGACAGCGTCGTGAATCCGGAACTGGAAAAGAAGGCGCCGCCGGTGGTCGCGTTCCTGAAGAAATTCCAGTGGAAGCCGGGCGAAATCGATAGCGTGATGCTCGCGACGCAGAACGGCGAAAAGCCCGCCGCAGCCGCCGATGCGTGGATCAGCTCGCATGGAGACCGGGTGGATAGCTGGGTGAAGTAAGCCGGCTTGCAGGCTTAGCGATGAAGAAAGCGCCGCTTTTCAGCGGCGCTTTCGCGTTTGGGAGACTCAACGCAACACCACCGTCCTCTCTCCATTGATGAACACCCGCCGCTCGACGAACGCCTTTACGGCGCGCGCCAGCGTGATGCATTCGACATCGCGCCCGGTCGCAAGCAAGCGGTCGGGGCTATACGAATGATCGACCCGTTCCACTTCCTGTTCGATGATCGGGCCTTCGTCGAGATCGTCGGTGACGAAGTGAGCCGTCGCGCCGATCAGCTTCACGCCGCGCGTATGTGCCTGATGATAGGGCTTCGCACCCTTGAAGCCCGGCAGGAACGAGTGATGAATGTTGATCGCACGTCCCGCCAGCTTGCGGCTCGTATCGCCGGAAAGAATCTGCATGTAGCGCGCGAGGATCATCAGTTCCGCGCCTGACGTATCGAACAGATCGAGCAGGCGGGCTTCCTGTTGCGACTTGGTATCCGCGGTAATCGGCAAGTGATGGAAGGGGAGGCCATGCTGCTGCGCGAGCGGCGCGAGGTCCGTATGGTTCGAGCCGATGCCCACGATATCCATCTTCAGTTCGCCCATGCGCCAGCGGAACAGCAGATCGGCGAGACAGTGCTCGAGCTTCGACACCATGATGAGCACTTTCGGACGCACGGCGAGATCGTGAATCGCCCAGGTCATCGAGAAGCGCGCGGCAATGGATGCGAACTCGCGTTGCAGCATGTCGAGGTCGAGCGTTTCGTCGCGCCTGGCGGCATGAAAGACGCAGCGCACGAAGAAGCGTTCGCTGAGGTCGTCGTCGAACACGGTGAGTTCGTCAATATAGCCGTGATGCCGCTCGAGAAAGCCGACGATGGCGGCGACCTGTCCGGCCGCGCTCGGACACGCGACGGTAAGCACCAGTTGATTGAGGCGTGATTCGGCTGACATGCGTGGCTCCGTCCAGAGAAAGCGTCGCCGCAATCGGGCGAGCGTGCTGCTAGTAGAGCAAACGCCGCGAAACGGCGATAGAAGCCATACGCCTCGCAGCTAGTACGAAAGCGTCAACTCATCATGCAGCCGGTGATGGACGGGGCGTGCGGCGTGAACGACGTAACCGGAAATGCAACGAGCGCCGCGAACGGCCTGCAAGCCGTCGGCGGCGCTCGTCGTGAAGCGAGCAACGCTTCGTTTAGAACGTGAGCTGATCGAGCGCGTCGCGCGTTGCCGGGGCAACGAAGTGACGAATGGCCTGGATTTGCGGTGCGTCGAGGAGCTTGTTGTCCTGGTAGATGCCGAGCATCTTGCGCATCCGGTCGAGAAGAATCCCGTGGACGATGGAGACGTCCTGCCCGAAATCGACAGCCTGGGTGCTCACGAGGCGGTTGATCGCGCTGACGATGGCGATCGGTTCGTCGGACGAGTTCGGATAGGTGTTGAGGAACGGGATGACGATGCGTTCGATGTCGCTCGGGTCGAGGTCGGGATACCAGAGCGCGAGGAGGCGGCGGCGCATCGTTTGCAGCCACGGGACGGCTACGTCTCCGCGGCTGTTGGTGAAGCTGCCGCGATGCGACCTGTGCTCGGTGAGCACTTCGTTGACATTCTCGAGCTGGCCGCCCGCCGCCATGACCGATGCCAGATAGCCGATGTCCTCGGCGCTGCGGGCGGCGTCGTCGAACCGGATGCCATGCTTGCGCACGAAGGAGCGCCGCACCATGAGCGTGCCGCCGCTGATCGTATTGAGACCGTCGAGCAGACGAGCCTTGATGTTGGCGTCACCCTTGGCGCAATAGGCGATGCCGTCGGGAACGTCGCCGAACACGCTGACGTTGGAGCCCGCTGCGGCGAGACGCTCGTTTGCCATGAAGGCGGCGACCTGCGCGGCAAGCCGGTGCGGCAACACGCGGTCGTCCGAATCCACGCGCGCGATGAACTCGCCCTGCGCCGCGTCGAAGCCGGCGTTCGATGCCGTGCTGATGCCCTCGTTGCGGTCGAAACGGATGAGGCGGATGCGGCGGTCGTCGCCGGCGGCTTCGCGGGCGGCGGACAAGGTCTGGTCAGCGGAGCCGTCGTCTACGACGATGAGCTGCCAGTCTTCGATAGTCTGACACCGGATCGAGGCGATCGCTTCACCGATGAACGATTCTGCATTGAAGGCGGGAATGACGACAGTGACGAGGGGCGAGGATGACAAGGCGGTCTCGGACGTTGACGGATTGAGCACGGCCGGCAGCTCAGCGAACGGAACAGCGATGGCGCGGGCGGCGTGGCGCAGCAGTCCACTGCCCCGTTTCCGAATGGCTAGATGCGGCTTTTTTACAGATTCCGAAGTATGCGGAGACGCCTGGCGGTTTCCTATCGGGTTTGTCTGAATTCGGGCGAATCGGATGGGCTCGGGGATGCCGGCGCGCCCGCAGGGCGGCCGGACATGGGCAAAGCGTGCGGCTTCACATGCCCGCGAGCGCGTTCGTCAGGGCGAGCGCGACGGTAAGAAGCTGCGGTTCGACGACGAGATCGTTATGCCGGCCTTCCACCTGCATGATGCGCAAGCCCTGCTTCGCGACGCGCCGCCATACCGGCAACGGATCGCCGCGATCGTCTTGCTGGATCGATGCGCGCACATAAACGATCGGTCCGCCGAGATAGCGGCGCGGCTTGTAGGTCGTCATCGCGACGCGCATCGACTCACGCACGAGCATCAGCGGCGGCGGCAGGCCGCGCGTTTCGGGACCGGGGCGCTGCGCCGTCTTGCCCAGACGCATGCGTACCCGGTCCCTCATCGCGAGTGCCTTGCCGCGCACGTACGCAATGCGCTCGCGCGTGCCGAGCGCCCGGAACTCGCGCATCCGGTAGGCGATCATGCTGGCCTGATAGCGCGCCCACGCGGTGAGCGGCAGACAGCGCTCGTGCACATAGGTATCGAGCAGGCAGAGCATTTCAATTTGCTCGCCGGCCTTCACGAGTTGCTGCGCGATCTCGAACGCAACCAGCCCGCCGAACGAATAGCCGACGAGCGCATACGGCCCGCTCGGCTGCACGCCGCGCATGCGCAGCACGTAGGCGCGCGCCATGTCCTCGACGCTGCGCTGCGGCGCTTCATCGCCATCGAGGCCGAGCGCCTGCAGACCGTAGACCGGCCGCTCACTTTGCAGCGTGCCGGCGAGCGTCAGGCATTCCATCACGGAGCCGGTGATGCTGTGGACCATGAAGAGCGGCCGTCCGCGCCCCGCGCGCATCTGCACCAGCGACGAGCTTTCGGCGCTCATGCTCGGATCGGCGGCGATGACGGCCGCGAGCCGCGCGATGGTCGGGGCGACGATGAGCGTGGCGATCGGCAGCGTGCGATTCGTCGTCCGCTTGATGTCGGCCAGCATGCGCGCCGCGAGCAGCGAGTGCCCGCCGAGTTCGAAGAAGTTGTCGTCGCGGCCGATCGGCGAGAAGCTGAAATACTGCTCCCACAGCGCGCAAAGATACGCCTCGATGCTTTCCGCCGATTCGCCCGGCGCGGGCAAGTCGGGCTGCGCGCGCGCGAGCAGCGGATGTTCGCGAATGCCATCGAGACAATCCGGATTCGCGAGCGACGACACGTTGCGCGCGGGCAGGCCGTTGACGGCATCGCGAGCGGCGGCTTCGGACGGCTTGCCGTTGTGCGTGACCGGCAAGCCGCCGACCTGCACGATGACATCCGGCACGAGCGCCGCCGAGCCGTGCCGCGTGAGTTCGCGCCGGATGCGGATCGCGAGCGTCGCGTTGAGATGCTCGCCTTCGCGCAGCACGAGCAGCAGCACGATGCGCTGGCCGCCCTCGCCGGCGCGCGGGCCGGTTTGCGGTACGGCCATCGCCTGACGAATCTCGTGCACTTCGCTCAGAATGCGGTAGATCTCGCCGGGGCTCACGTTGATGCCGCGCACGTTGAGCACGCCGTCGCTGCGGCCGTGCAGGCGCGCGCCGCCGTCCGGCGAAAACTCGATGACGTCGCCATGGGTCCAGACGCCTTCGTTCTCCGCGAAATAGGCCTTGTGAAAGCGCGAGCCGTCCGTGTCGCCGAAGAAGCCGAGCGGGCGCGACGGAAACGGGTTGGTGCAGACGAGTTCGCCCGGCATGTTCGTCTGCACGCCATGATCGAAGGCCTGCACGTTCAGGCCGAGCGTCTTGCACTGCGCTTCGCCGGCATGAACGGGCAGGTTGGGATTGCCGAGCACGAAGCAGCCGATGATGTCCGTGCCGCCCGATATCGACTGCAGCTGCAGCGGCTTCACGTGCCGATGCACCCAGTGGAATTGCGTGTCGTAGAGCACGGCGCCGGTCGACATCATCGCGCGCAGGTCGGACAGGTCGTACAGCGTGCCGGGTTCGAGTCCCGCGTCCTCGCTCATCTTCAGGTAGGCGGGACTCGTGCCGAACACGGTGACATGCTCGTTCGCGACGATGCGCCACAACGTGTCGACGGCGGCCACCGGCCCGTCGTACGTGACGATCTGCACGCCCGACGCGAGCGCCGACAACTGCCAGTTCCACATCATCCACGAGCAGCTCGTGAAGAAGAAGAGCTTGTCGTCGGGTCCGAGATCGCTATGCAGCCGATGTTCCTTCACATGCTCGATCAGCGTGCCGCCCGCGCCATGCACGATGCACTTCGGCTTGCCCGTCGTGCCCGACGAAAACATCACGAAGAGCGGATGGTTGAACGGAAAGCGCCGCCACGCGAACCGCGCCGGGTCGCCGTGCTCGATGAGTTCGCGCATCTCGTGCTGACGCGTCGTGACCGTGCTCGGCAGCGGCGTTTCGTCGAGGCACACGATGTCGGTCAGCGTCGGCAACGCGGCTGCCACGGCGGCGACGTGCGCACTGAGGGCGCCGGCCGTATCGAACGAGCGCTGCATCGTGTGCGCGAACAACATGCGCGGCGCGAGCGGCGCGAAGCGGTCGAGGATGGCCTGCACGCCGTTTTCCGGCGCTGCGGTGGACAGCGTCGCGCCGAGCGAGGCGACGGCGAGCGCGGCGGTGATCGCTTCGGCGTCGTTGCGCATGATCGCGACGACGCGGTCGCCCGGCTTCAGCCCGAGTTCGCGCAAGGCCTGCGCGAGCCGTATGACGCGCTCGCGCAATTCGCCGCGCGTGTAGGCGACGCGTCCGCCGTCGGCATAACAGGCGACGAGCGCGATCGCGTCGTCGGGCGCGATGCCCGGGCCGAGAAGATTCTCCGCGTAATTCAGTTCGACATTCGGAAAAAAGCGGGCGGTTTCGATTTCATCGCCGGTACAAACGGGTTCCGCGATACCCGACCATTCGAGTCCTTCGGCCGATTCGAGAAAGGATTTCCAGAACTGGCGATATTCGCGAGCGGTGTAATCGTGCAAAGCGGGGTAATCGGCGAAGCGCTCTCCGGTTTGCTTTTCGAAGTCTTCGATAAAGCGTGTCAAGCGTGAACGCGATACGCGTTCCGGCGCCGGCGCGTAGAGGGACTGTCGCAAATAAAACTGCGCACTCTCCCGAATGGCGTTTTGACGTTCCATCGTTTGAAGCACCTGTGATTGCACGGGGTTATGAATTTGTAATGTGCTCAGCGACAGGCTCCGAAAATCTCTCATTTTCCGGTGGTCCGCGAAATCGCCGGAGGCAGTTTCACTTCCTCGGTAGTCAGAGTACCGCGAGGTAAAGCGCCGCAATGTGCGCATAACCACAAAAGGCCGCGTGGCAATAGGCAAGAATGCCCTTGCAATTTGAGTTAAATATATGCTTCGACGCGCGAGGCGTAGCAATAAGTACTCGTGCGGATATGCTGAGCATATCAATCAGCGTTAACCAGCGTGGCGGACAACGCGCTCATTCTTTTAGATGAAGCATACAGGGATAAGTTGAATCAGCGTCTGTTGGAAACAACTGAAGATATATAATGGCTTTCAACGGGACGCGGCAATTGCGCCCTGAATTTTAGCGAAGCTGTTCGAGGGCGCAATTTGAAACTGGCGTCGGAATGCAGTGGCTTTTTGTGTCTCGCCGATGACGTTCGTAAACGGAGGGATTATTGGCAATTTCAATTAGGAAATGCCTGATGCGCGATGACCGCGGTGTATCGCGACGAATGGTTGAGCTACCACGGCCATTTACTGTATCGCCACCCGATGCGTGCATGGGCCGCATCGGGCGTCGTTTATCGAGGCGACGTTAAGCAAGCAAGCTGTCTTCAATTCGACGATCACATCGGCGAAAGAATGCCCGTCATGCGGCCCGCGTGATCGAACTCGCAGCGCGCCCGCCCGCCGGCTCCGCGCCCGCCGCCGATCCCGCCTGAGCGCGCCACGTCCTGAGCAACAGCGCGTTCGTCACGACGCTCACGCTGGAGAACGCCATCGCCGCGCCGGCGAACATCGGATCGAGCATGCCGAACGCCGCGAGCGGTATGCCGATCAGGTTGTAGATGAACGCCCAGAACAGGTTTTGCCGGATCTTGCGATACGTCCGCCGCGATATGTCGATGGCGTCAGCGACGAGCGCGGGATCGCCGCGCATCAGCGTGAGGCCGGCGGCTTCGATCGCCACGTCCGCGCCGCCCGCCATCGCGATGCCGATATCGGCGGCGGCGAGCGCGGGCGCGTCGTTGATGCCGTCGCCGGCCATCGCCACGATGCCGTCGTTCGCCGCCTTCAACTGCGCGACGACGCTCGCCTTGTCGGCGGGCAGCGTTTCGGCGTAGACCGCGTCCGGCGCGATGCCGAGCGCGCGCGCGACGGCCTGCGCACTGCCTGCGTTGTCGCCGGTGACCAGCGCACTTCGCACGCCCATCGCGGCCAGGCGGTCGACGGCGGCGCGAGCGGTCGGCTTGATCGTGTCGCCGAAAGCGAGGAGGGCGAGCGCGCGGGCGCCGTCGAGATCGATCAGCCATGACACCGTGTTGCCTTGGCCTTCGAGTTCGCGGGCGCGCGAAGTCAGCGTGTGCGGCACGTCCGCGCCCAGCTCCGAAAGCCAGCGGCTGCTGCCGATCGCGATACGGCGCGTGGTCAGCGTCCCATCACTGCCGATGACCGTCACGCCCGCCTCGACGCCGCGCCCGGCGACCGCGCGAGCGTCGCTTGCGTCGTAGTGCGGCGCGCGCGCTTCAGCCGCCGACGCGACTACCGCCTTCGCGAGCGGATGCGTGCTCATCCTTTGAACCGCTGCCGCGAGTGCGAGCGCGTCGGCGCGGTCCTGGCCCGGCGCGGTCTCGAATGCGACGAGAGCCGGCCGCCCGACCGTCAGCGTGCCGGTCTTGTCGAACGCGACGATGGCGATGGCGTGCGCCTGCTCCAGCGCCTGCGCGTCCTTGATGAGAATGCCCTGGCGCGCCGCGACGCCCGTGCCCGCCATGATCGCGGTCGGCGTGGCGAGGCCGAGCGCGCACGGGCAGGCGATCACGAGCACCGCCACCGCGTTCAGCAGCGCGGTCTCCGCGCTGGCGCCGTGCAGCAGCCAGCCGCCGAGCGTCACGGCCGCGATGGCGAGGATCGCCGGCACGAACACGGCCGACACGCGATCGACGAGCCGCTGGATCGGCGCTTTCTCCGCCTGCGCCGATTCGACGAGGCGGATGATCCGCGCAAGCGTCGTTTCCGCGCCGACGGCGGTCGTTTCGATTGCGATCACGCCTTCGCCGTTGATCGAGCCGCCCGTGGCACGCGCGCCCGGCTCTTTCGCGACGGGCAGGCTTTCGCCGGTGATCAGCGATTCATCGACGTGCGTGCGCCCCTCGCGCACGATGCCATCCACCGGCACGCGTTCGCCCGGCCGCACGATGGCGATATCGCCGATACGGACGTCCGCGAGAGGAATCTCGCGTTCGCGCGACGGATCGGCGGCATCGCGCACGCGCGCCTTGTCAGGGCGAAGCGCGTTGAGCGCGCGGATTGCATCGGTCGTCTGACGCTTCGCGCGCGCCTCCAGCCACTTGCCGAAGCGCACCAGCGTAATGACCACCGCCGCCGCTTCGAAGTACAGATGCGCGTCCGGCCCGCCGTGCGCGAACATCTGATAAACGGACAATCCCCACGCCGCCGACGTTCCCAATGCGACCAACAAATCCATGTTGCCCGCAAGCGCCCGTACCGCGCGATACGCGCTCACATAGAAGCGCGCGCCGAAGCCGAACTGCACGACGCTTGCGATCGCAAGCTGCCACCACGGCGGAAGCGCGCCGCCGAACATCGGCGCAAGCAGCGGCAGCGTCAGGACCGCGCTGCCGACGACCGCCGCGAGTTCGCCGTCCCGTGTGCGCGCGGCGGCGGGTGGCGCGTCCGGGACGATCAGCGCGGCTTCGTAGCCGGCTTTCGTGATGGCGGCGACGAGCTGATCGTCGGTGACGGCGCTGGCTGCGTGAACCGTCGCGCGCTCGGTGGCGAGATTGACCGCGACGGACTCGACGCCCGGCACGCGCCCGAGCATCTTCTCGACGCGTGCGACGCAGGACGCGCACGTCATCCCGCTGACGGCGAATTCGGCGGTCCGGGCGGACTGCGATGAAGCCGATGACATATGAAAAGCTCCGAATCTGGCTGAATCAGTATCACCAGTATCGACCTTCCAGCGATTGGAAGGTCAAGGAGCATTGTGCGCTTCAGCCGCGCGAGGGATCGCCGAGCGTGGCCTGCATTGCATCGGCGAGTGCGCCGGCCGCGTCGCCGCCGCGCTGGCGCAGGCCGTCGATTGCGCCGATGCGGTCGGCGTCGGCCTTGTTCTGCGAGAGCTTCGCCTTGCCGACGAGCCGCGTCACTTCGATCTCGATGCCGACGATAGCGGCGAGCATCTGATCGATGTAGTCGCGCGGCGCATCGCCCATCTTCCACGGCGCGGGCTCGCCGGCTTCCATCTTCCGCGTGAGCCGCGCGACCACGCCGCGCACGTAGGCTTCGTCGTCGCGCACGGTGATGCGGCCATGCGCGTGCACGACGGCATAGTTCCACGTCGGCACCTGCTTGTGTGTCTCCTGCTTGCTCGGATAGAAGTTCGGCGAAATGTAGCCCGCCTCGCCCTGAAATATCACGAGCACGTCCTCGCCCGGTGTAACTTCGCGCCAGACCGGATTGGCCCGCGCCACATGCGCGCGCAGCGTGCCATGCTCGCCGGTGGCCGCATCGAACTCGAACGGGATGTGGTTCGCGTCGAGTCCGCTCGGACCGTGCGTGACAAGCGCGCCGAACGGATTGGCCGCGATGAGCGCGCGCAGAGAGTCCGTGCGATTTTCTTCGAAGTGGGCGGGCAGATACATCTTGGCGACTCGATGACGGTGGATTGAACGAAAGGCGTTGCGTGACTTCGATGTTACAAGATGCCGGCGCACGGGGCTTGCTAGGCTATTTGTTATACGCCGAACGCGGTGAATTCTTGCCTATCCTCAGCGGATACGTTAAAACCCGAATTCCGAGATAGCGCCGAGCATGAGTCCCGACGGGGAACGAAGGCCGCGGCGCTGCTCCCTGCACCACGCGTGCGCCCGTGCAGAACAAGAACCGGATTCCAATTCGAATGACTCAAGACCGACGCTGGACATTCCCGCTGACCGCCACTTTCTGGGCGGCGGCAAGCCTGACTGGCATGGCGCTGCTGTCCGGCTGCGCCGCCGACAAGGCGCCCGAAGCCAAAGCCAGCAGCGGATGGGTGAAGGACCAGGTCGCGGATGCCTACACGTTCGGCTTTCCGCTCGTCGTGTCGGACATTGCGCGGGAGCGGGCGAGCGGCAACGCCGGGCAGCCTGGCCGCGCGCCGCTCAACACCTTCCGTCACGCGACGGCGCTGCCGCCTGTCGGTGCGACCGGCTGGCCGACCGTCGATACGCTAGATTCCACCGCGTGGCTCGACGTATCGGCCGAGCCGGTGATCGTCTCGCTGCCCGCCGCGCCGCGCGGCCGCTATCTCGATGCCCGCGCGTTCGACGCATGGACCAACGCGCTGTATTCGAGCGCCGACACGACGCCGTATCCGAAGGCGCAACTGATTGCCTTCGTGCCGGCGGGATGGACCGGTCCGGTGCCCGCCAACGCGACGCGCGTCGAAACTCGCACGCGTTATGTGTGGCTGTCGGTGCGCGTGCGGGTGAACGGCCCGCGCGACGTGCGCGAGGCGCGCAAGCTGCAGACGGCGATGCGCATCGATACGGCGACGCCCGCCAACGGCGCGGCTGCCGATGCCGGTGCGACGCCCGCTGTCGTCACTGGCGCGTGGCCGGGCAATTCGAGCGGCCAGTCGCCCGCCGTGCCGGCCCTGGCCGCCGCGCCGCCGACGGCATCGCCGGGCGCACAGGCCGAGGCGCTCGACGCCAACGCGTTCTTCGCCCGCCTGGCTCGCGCGCTCGACGCCAATCCGCCCGCCACCGCCGATACCCCCGCGATGAACCGTCTCGCCTCGCTCGGCGTGAAGCCCGGCGAGCCGGTGCAGTTCAAAAAGACCGACGCGCCCTTGCTTGATTCCGGCGTGGCCGATGCCCGCACGCGCCTCGCCACCGTGCCGGCTAACGCGATCACGAAGAACGGCTGGACCTGGTTCGGCGATGGCGTTGGCGTCTATGGCACCGACTACATCCTGCGCGCGTACCTGGCCCGTCATCAGATCGCCACGACGACGAAGAACGGCGAAGTGAAGCCGGTCGCGCATCTGGACAGCGAGGGTCACGCGCTCAACGGCGCGAACCAGTACGTGCTGCATTTCGCGCCGAACCAGCTTCCGCCGGTGCGCGGATTCTGGACGCTCATCGCGTACACGAAGGACGGCGCGCTCGCCGACGACAAGCTCGCGCGTATCGCGCTGTCGGATCGCGACCGGCTGAAGAAGAATCGCGATGGCTCGGTCGATGTCGTCGTGTCAGCCGAAGCGCCGGGGAAGGCGCGCGCGTCGAACTGGCTGCCCGCGCCCGATGGCGAGTTCCAGTTGACGATGCGCCTCTATGCACCCAAGCCGCAGGCCAGCGATGGCACATGGGCCCCGCCCGCCATCGAGCGGCAATAGCCAGCTTTCTGACTGCAAGCGAACATAAAAAGTTTTGACAACGTTGGCGCGGTGCATCGTCGTATACTCGTGCATCCCCCTTCCGAACGGCGATCCCGCGCGCACGCGCCGCCGCGCATCGAATGTCAAGCACGACGAAGTCAACCTTCACCACAGCCGGGCGGACCCTGCGCGGCGTAGTTCACGCGCGCCGCACCCGGCGCATCACAATCGGGTTCATCGTTGCACTGCTGATCATCGGCGTGCTCGGCTTCTTCGTCGCGCCGCCGGTGATCCGGCATGTCGCCGAAACGCAGCTTTCGCAGCAACTCGACCGTCCCGTCAGCATTCGCCGCATCGCGCTCAATCCGTACACGCTGCGACTCGAAGCCGACGACGTGCATATCGGCGAAGCGGCGGCGAACATCGCGAAAGCGCCGGGCGGCGCAGGCAGTTTCGTCGATGTATCGCGGCTCGTCGTGCGTACGTCATGGACTTCGCTCTTTCGGCTCGCGCCGGTCGTCGATGAACTGAGGATCGACTCGCCGCGCATCCGGCTGGCGCGCTATGACGCCGACCATTTCAATTTCTCGGACCTCATCGCCAAGTTTTCGAAACCGGCGCCCGAGCCGTCGACCGGGCCCGCGCGTTTCTCGGTATCGAACATTCAGCTGGAGAACGGGCGCATCGAATTCGACGACAGGCTGACGAACGCAAAGCATGTCATCGATCGTTTCGCGCTCGGCATTCCGTTCATCGCGACGTTGCCGTCCGCGACCGATATTTTCGTGACGCCGCTTCTGCAGGCGCGCATCGACGGCTCGCCGCTCGTGCTGAAGGGCCGCACGAAGCCGTTCGCCACGTCGCGCGAATCCGAAATCGCGCTGACGCTCGATGCGCTCGATGTGCCGCAGATGGCGTCGTATGCGCCGGCTTCGCTGCCGGTCGCGGTGAAGAGCGGGCGGCTCACGACCGCGCTCAACGTGCGATTCGCCTTCGCCGGCGACGTGCCGACGATTCGCATCGACGGAACCGCGGATCTCGCCGATGCCGTCGTCACCGACCGCGCCAACGCGCCGCTCGTCGCGGCTCGTGCGGTGCATGTAAAGATCGCGGACATGCAGCCGCTGCGCAACGTTTACCGGTTCGACGAGATCACGCTGGCGGGGCCGGACGTGCATCTGGCACGCGATGCATCGGGCGCGTTCAACGTGAGCAAGCTCGCGCCGCCGCCTGCGAAGCCGGAAGCGCCCCGGCCTGCCGAAGCCAGGGACAAGACCCCGCCGCTCGACCTCGCCATTCACCATCTTTCGATCGATGCGGGCAAGCTGACGTTCGACGACCGCCTGCTGAAGCAGCCGGTGCAGGGCGCGCTGACCGATATCGCGATCACGCTCGACAGCTTTTCGACGCTCGCGAAAACGCCCGCGCGCTACACGCTCAAGACCGCATTCGACAAGGGCGGCGCGCTCGACGCAGCCGGCAACGTGACGCTCTCCGCTAAAACCGCCGACGCGACGCTCGCACTCGACGCGCTCGCGTTGCCGCCGCTGCAGCCGTACATCGCGAACGCGGTGGCGGCGCGCGTCGTGTCGGGCACGCTCGGCGCGAAACTGCCGGTGTCGGTGGACTGGTCGAAGCCCGATGCGGCCGTGCAGGTCGGTGCGGGCGACGTGAAGCTCGATTCGCTCACGCTCGTCCCGGCGAACGTAACCGGCGCTGCGCCGATCAAGCTCGCATCGGCGAACGCGAGCATCAGCAAGGTCGATGTGGCCGCGCGCACTGCCGCGCTCGACAGCGTGCAGCTTCGCGGCCTTTCACTCGATGCGACCCGCCGCAAGGACGGCAGTATCGACCTTGCGGCGCTTGCCGGCCCGCACGAAGCCGCGCCCGAACAGACCGCGACGCGCAAGATCCAGAAGGCGCAGGCAGCCGGTCCGGCGTGGCGCTATCAGATCGGGGAGATCACGCTGGCGGACGCATCGGCGAATTTCACCGATGAAACGTCCGCGCGGCCAGTGAAGCTGCATGTCGCGCCGGTATCGGTCAATGTGAAACAGTTCAGCGACGATCTGACGAAGCCGCTCGCCGTCGACGGCAAGCTCACGTTGAACGGCAAGGGCGCGCTCGGCGTGACGGGCAACGTGACGGTGAGTCCGCTGAAGCTCGCGCTGCACGTGAAAGGCGATCAGGTCGATGCCTCCGCGTTCGAGCCGTACTTCGGCGACAGGCTGAACGTCGCGGTGACGAGCGCGTATCTGAACGCGAACGGCGACGTGGCGATGTCGGGCAGCGGCAAGACGCTGGCGGCCTCGTACCAGGGCGACGTATCGCTTACGGACGTGCGCATGCTCGACAAGGCGACGTCCGACCGCTTCGCCGGCTGGAAGCTGCTCGGCTTGACGAACGTGAAGGCGGCGTACGGCGAGCGCGGGACGGATGTCGAGGCGGCGCGCATCACGTTCGCGAATTTCTACGGCCGCGTGCTGCTGGATGCGCAGGGCAAGCTGAATCTGAAGAACGTCATCGTGAGCGATAGCGGGCAGGCGCAATCGGTGACGCAGCCGGCGGCGTCCGCGCCGGTCGCGGCGAGCGCGCCGCAGGACACCGCGAAATCGGGTCCGCCCGTGAACATGCGCTTCGGGCAGCTCGTGTTGCAGAACGGCCGCGTGACTTACACCGACAATTTCATCAAGCCGAACTACACGGCGAATCTGGTGGCGATCAATGGGACGATCGGCGCGTTCGGCACGCATTCGACGACGCCCGCGCCGGTCGATGTCACCGCGAAGCTCGCGGCGAACGGTCCGGTGTCGATCAAGGGGCAGGTCAATCCGCTGATCGAGAAGCCTGCGCTCGACGTGACCGCGAGCGCGCACGATGTCGAACTGACGAATCTCACGCCGTACTCGGCGAAGTACGCGGGTTATCCGATCACGAAGGGCAAGCTCAACGTCGACCTGCATTACATGCTCGCCGACGACAGGCTCACCGCGAACAACCATCTCTTCATCGACCAGTTGACGTTCGGCGATCACATCGACAATCCGAGCGCGACGAAGCTGCCGGTGCGGCTCGCGGTATCGCTGCTGAAAAATTCGCGCGGCGAAATCGACGTGAACATTCCGATTTCCGGCTCGCTGTCGAACCCCGAGTTCTCGATTGGCGGGCTCGTGTGGCAGGCCATCGTCAACCTCGTGCAGAAGGCGGTGACTGCGCCGTTTTCGCTGCTCGCGCACGCGATCGGCGGCGGCGGTGGCGAGGAACTGAATTACGTCGAGTTCGATGCGGGATCGGCCACGCTCGGCGATGCCGCGCAGAAAAAGCTCGATACGATCGCAAAGGCGCTGGCCGACAAGCCGTCGATCAGACTGGATGTGACGGGCCGCGTCGATCCGAAGGTGGACGAGCCGGGCTTGCGCAGCGCGTGGCTCGACGCTCAGGTGAAGCGCGCGAAGGTGCGCGACATGTCGGATAGCGGCGACGCCGTCGATTGGGCGGCGGTGAAGGTGTCGGGCGACGACTACGACAAGTATCTGACGAAGGTGTACAAGTCGGCGGATTTCAAGAAGCCGCGTAACGTGATCGGCTTGACGAAGAGCGTGCCGGATGCCGACATGAAGGCTGCGCTGATGCAGAACGCCCCGGTCGATGACTCGTCGCTGCGCGATCTGGCGCAAAAGCGTGCGCAGGCGGTGAAGGAGTACTTCGACGGGAAGATCGACAGCAGCCGGATTTATGTCGTCGCGCCGAAGCTGAATGCGGACGGCATCGACGATAAGGGTGCGGGGAGCCGGGTGGAACTGGGGTTGAAGTAGCGCGAATTAGCCGTTTGGACGACTCGATGAGCAAGGAACTGCAGAGCATGATCGATACCGGAAATCCTGAGGACAACGGGAGTGAGCCGATGGGAACGCCTTATGACAAGGACGTGGTGGCGTGGGCCGAAGAACAGGTCGCGCTGTTGCGGGCAGGAAGGCTCTCGGCCATCGATATCGAGCATATCGCAGAGGAAATCGAGGACGTGGGGAAGAGCCAATTACGCGAACTGGGAAGCAGAGTGTCGGTGCTTCTCGCGCATCTGCTCAAGTGGCGATATCAGCCCGAGCGGCGGGGCAAGAGCTGGATCAATACGATCCGCACGCAAAGAACGGAAGCGCTATACCTTCTGGGCGAAGCCCCGAGCCTGCGGCGACGCTTCGAGGAAGCGAGGTGGCTCGACCTGGTTTGGTTGAAGGCGCGAAATCTGGCGGAAACGGAGACAGGCATGGACTTCGATTCGTTCCCGGAGACTTGCCCCTGGCCGATGACGTCGGTACTCGAAGAGGGGTTTCTGCCGGAGTAACCGCGACTGCGCGAGCCGCCCGGCTCGCGCTTTGAGGGTGCGCTCTCGCCGCCGCCGCGACCGTCGTGATTCAGGTCAACGGATGACGAACCAACTGCGGCTCGATGACAACGCACGGGCGCGCATGCCGCTGACGCCCATCTATTTCCTGACGCCGCAGACCTGACGCGGCGTGGACGCACCGCGTCTATCGACCGATGCGGTCAAGCATCAATGCGCCCCCGCCGCCGCCCCACCGCCACCACCCTTCGAGACCTTCGTGATCCAGATCAGCGGAATGATCAAAATGAAAATGACCGCCGAGATCAGGAAGATATCGTTGAGCCCCATCATCGCGGCTTGCGAGTTCACCGTGAAATTGAACATGCCGCGCGCCTGCGCTTCGCTGATGCCGAGCGTCGATTGCGACGTCCAGAGCGACTGGGAAAACGCCGGGTTGTAGATATTCGCCTGCTCGGTCAGCCGCTCGTGATGCAGCGCGATGCGGTTGTCCCACGCGTTGCCCGCGAGCGACGTGCCCACCGCACCGCAAAATACGCGTGCAAAGTTCGACAACCCCGCCGCCGCCGGAATCTTCGATGGCGGCAAGCCCGACAGCACGATCGCGGTGAGCGGGACGAAGAACATCGCCATCGGGATGCCTTGCAGCAGCGTCGGCAGCACCAGATGGAAGGTGTCGATTTCGATGACGTACTTCGAGCGCAACCAGAACACGAACGCGAAGCCGATGAAAGCCATCGTCGCGATCACGCGCGCATCGCTGCGCGGCAGCACCTTGCCCATTACCGGCGCAAGAATCACGGCGAATACGCCGAGCGGCGCGGTGACGAGACCGGCATCGACGGAACGGTAGTTCAGATACTGCTGCATCCATTGCGGCAGAAGCACGAGATTGCCGAAGAAGACGCCATACGCGACCGATATCGCCACCGTCCCGCCAAAGAAGTTGCGGCCCGCGAACAGCCGCAAGTCGACGACCGGATTCGCCTCCGTCAACTCCCACACGACGAAGAACGCGAAGGAAATGGCCGCGATGATCGCCAGCACGACGATCAGCGGCGACGAGAACCAGTCGAGATCGCGTCCCTTGTCGAGCATGATTTGCAGCGACGCTACCCACGTGACGAGCAGCGCGAGTCCGATCACGTCGATGGGCGCCTTGCGCGTCGGCGATTCCCGCTTGCTGTAGATGACCCACGTCACGCCCGCCGCGAACAGGCCAACCGGAATGTTGATGTAGAAGATCCACGACCACGAATAGCTGTCGGTGATCCAGCCGCCGAGCGCGGGGCCGGCGATCGGCCCGACGGTCGCGGTCATCGCCCACAGCGCGAGCGCCATCGACGACTTCTCTTTCGGATACGAGCCGAGCAGGATGGCTTGCGACAGCGGGATCAGCGGCCCGGCGACGGCGCCCTGCAGCACGCGAGCGACCAGCAGCACCGGCAGGGTTGGCGCCAGGCCGCACAGCCACGACGACAGCACGAACATCAGAATCGCGCCGACGAAAAGGCGAATCTGCCCGAGCCGCTGCGTGAGCCAGCCGGTGAGCGGAATCGACACCGCATTCGATGCCGCGAACACGGTGATGACCCACGTGCCTTCGTTGACCGACACGCCGAGATTGCCGGAGATCGTCGGAATCGCGACATTGGCGATCGACGAATCGAGCACGTTCATGAAAGTCGCGAGCGCCACGGCGAAGGTGGCGAGCACGAGTTGAGCGCCTTCGAGCGGCGGAGGCGGAGGCGGCTGCCCGGCGTTGGTCGGCGTCGGCGTGCTCATGCGGTTCCTAACTGGGGGTCGATCCGCAAGTGTGCCTGTTGTCCGGGAATGCTGCTGGACAGGCGGATGATGGACGCTCGTCGATCAAATCCGCAGCCGGAGCCACGTCGCCCGTGACGCGATGTTCAAGGGCGAGACCGTGACCGAATACGAACTCGACGCGGGGAACGTCATGATCCGCAGCTCTGGTTCCACCCATGCGCGGCAGCTTGCCGCCGCGCATGCCGACTGTTACTTCGCCGAAATATCGATATTGCCCAGATACTTCTTCGCGTACTTGTCGATGGTCCCGTCCGCCTTGACCTTCTCGATCGCCGCGTTCAGCTTCGTCTTGAGCGCATCGTCGCCCTTGCGGATGCCATAGGCGATGCCGCTGCCGAGAATCTTGTCATCGCGCACCGGCGCGCCGACGAAGGCGAAGCCCGCGCCATCCGGTTTCGACAGGAAGCCGGTTTGTCCGGCGGGCGCGAGCACGAGCGTCGCATCCAGGCGGCCGGACTTCAGATCCGTATAGACCTGATTCTGGTCCTGATACGGCACGACCTTCACGCCTTCATTCTCCCAATGCGCCTTCGCGAAAGTCTCCTGAATCGACCCTTGCAGTACGCCCACGCTCTTGCCCTTCAGCGACGCCGCCGTCGGCTCGATGCCGCTGCCGGCCTTCGCGATCAGTTGCGTCGGCACGCGATACACCACCGTCGTGAAGTCGATCGCCTGGCGACGCTGCTCGGTCGCGTTCATCGCGGAATTGATTGCGTCGAACTTGCGGCCCTGCAGCGCGGGGATCAGGCCGTCGAACGACGTCTCCACCCACTTGCACTGCATCTTCGCGGCGGCGCACACCGCCTTGCCGACATCGATATCCAGCCCTTCCAGCTCGCCCGTCGCGGACTTCGATTCGAACGGCGGATATTGCGCTTCGAGGCCGAAGCGCAGCGTATCGGCGGCGAATGCAACGCTGCTTCCGAACGAGCAAGCAATGAGAAGCGCGGCCGCAATATGATTCTTTTTCATCGTGGTGGTCTCCAATAAACAAGGCTAGATCTGGCAAAGGCGGCGCGCGCCTTCGATGAGCGTGTCGTCGTCCTTCGCGAAGGAAAGACGAATCAGACGATTGTCGGTGCCATCGGTATAAAACGCCGACAGCGGAATGGTCGCGACGCGCGCCTCGCGGATCAGACGCAGCACGAAGTCGCTGTCGCGCTCGTCCGAAATGGCGCTGTAGCGCGCGAGCATGAAAAAGCTGCCCGCGCTCGGCAATAGCTCGAAACGCGAACCTTCGAGCGCCCGCGCCAGCACGTCACGCTTGTGCTGATAGAAGCGCCCGAGGTGCAGATAGCTCGATTCGTCCGCGAGGGCTTCGGCGAACGCCATTTGCATCGGCGTGTCGGCGGAAAAGGTCATGAACTGGTGGACCTTGCGGATCTCGGCGGTCAGCGCCGCGGGCGCGAGGCAATAGCCGACGCGCCAGCCCGTCACGTGATACGACTTGCCAAACGACGACACGATCACGCTGCGTTCAGCCAGCTCGGGGTAGCGCGCCATGCCGTGATGCAACGCGCCATCGAAGACGACGTGTTCGTACACTTCGTCCGACAGCACGACGATCTTCGTGCCGCGCGTGATCGCCGTGAGCCGCTCGATATCGGCGGGCGTGAAGGCGCTGCCGGTCGGATTGTGCGGCGTGTTGACAAGAATCATGCGCGTCTTCGGCGTGACGGCGGCGGCGACTTCGTCCCAGTCGATGCTGAAATCCGCCGGCGACAGCTTGATCGCAACCGGCGTCGCGCCCTGAAGCTGCACGATGGGCGCGTAGCTGTCGAACGACGGCTCGAAGTAGATCACCTCGTCGCCGGGATGCACGAGCGCGCTGATCGTCGCGTAGAGACCTTCGCTCGCGCTCGCGACGACCGTCACTTCCGTGCCCGGATCGTATTGGGCGCCGTAGAGCTTTTGCGTCTTGACGGCGATCGCCTCGCGCAACGCGAGAACGCCCGCCATTGGCGAATACTGGTTATGTCCTGCCTGCATGGCTCGCGTGACGCCTTCGACGAGCTTCGGATCGCACGCGAAGTTGGGCGCGCCTTGCGACAGGTTCAGCGCATCGTGTTCATCGGCCAGTTGGCCGATCACGGTGAAAATGGTCGTGCCGACGTTCGGCAGTTTGGATTCGGGGACGCAGGCGCTTTGCACGACGATTGACTCCACTATGGCGTTGCCACGATTCAACCGTGGCAATAAAGCGCCGACAATCGAAAGTTTGTCATACTAGCCATGCTTTCCGCTCATGGCTACTCGACAAAAACCCGATGAAACCGCTGCCTTCCCTCGACGTGCTGAAGACCTTCCTCGTGGTCGCCCAAAAGCTGAACTTCACGCGCGCCGCCGACATGCTCAACGTGACGCAAGGCGCGGTGAGCCGGCAGATTGCCGGACTGGAGGCGCATCTCGGCTATGCGCTCTTCGTGCGGCAGGCGCGCGGGCTTGCGCTCACGCACCAAGGCACGCTGCTCGTCGCGCCGCTGCAGCAGGCGTTCGCGCAGATCGGCGACGCGCTCGCCAAGAGCGGCAGCCAGTCCGGCACGCTGCGCGTCAAGTGTCCGACATGCGCGATGCGCTGGGTGCTGCCGCGCGTGATCCGCTTGCAGAACGAGCGGCCGGAACGGGTGGTGGAAGTGACGGCGTCGGTGTCGCATGGCGTGGAGTTCGACGCCGAGCATTTCGATGCCGCCATCGTGTTCGGGGTGCCGGCCGTGGTGTCGTCGATGAAGGGCGTGACCGTGCATCATCTGTTCGACGAAGTGCTGACGCCCGTGTGCGCGCCCGAACTCTGGAAGCCGCGCAAGCACACGGCGCCCACGCCCGACGATCTCGCCGGCAAGACGCTGCTTCACCCGACGCGCGATCGCCGCGACTGGCTGCTGTGGCTCGGCGCGTACGGTTACGCGGGCTTGCCATCGGCGAAAGCGCAGCATTTCGATACGCTCGACCTCGCGATGTCATCGGCGATGCAGGGGCTCGGCGTCACCATCGGCGATGTCTCGCTGATCGAAGAAGACCTGCGCGCGAGGCGCGTGATCGCACCGTTCCCGCTATGCGTGCCGAGCGGCGCGGGCTACTACCTCGTCTATCCGGAGCGGCCCGCGCCGTCGCCCGCGTTGCAGCAGTTCGCGCTGTGGCTCGACGCCGAAGCGGCGGCCACGCGCGAGACGCTGCACGTTACATCCCATGCTTCGTGACGATGGTTTCCCACTGCCCGTTCTTGACCTGATACAGCGTCGATGACGCGTTTTTCAGCGCGCCCTTTTCGTCGAACGCAATCGGGCCGGTGATGCCCTCGAACGAGATGCTCTTCAGCGCCGGGCGATACACCTTCGGATCGGCCGAGTTGGCCTTCTGCATCGCGTTGATGGCGGCCCACGCAGCGTCGTAGCCGAACGGCGCATACGACAGAATGGCGACGCCGAAGCGCTTCTGGAACTTGTCGCCGAACGACTTGCCTTGCGGGAGCTTGTCGAGCGGGCTGCCGTATTCCCAGGCCTGCGCACCTTCGGCGGCATCGCCCGCGAGCTTCAGGAAGTCGGCATCCATCACGCCGCCGCCGCCCACGAACTGCGCATTCACGCCAAGCTGCTTCATGCGCTTAACGACCGCCGCCGCCTGCCGGTCGAGCCCGCCGAAGAAGATCAGGTCCGCGTTCACGGCTTTCAGGCGCGTCAGCTGCGCGCTGAAATCGACGGTCTGATTGTCGCTGAACTCGCGGGCGACGATGTTGCCGCCCTTCGCCTTCACCGCCTTCTCGAACTCGTCGGCTTCGCCCTGACCGAAGGCCGTGCGATCGTCGATGATCGCGATGCGCTTCGCCTTCGTCGTCGTCACCGCGTAGACGCCGGCGTTGCCCGCGTTCTGCGCATCGCTCGAGATCACGGTGAAGATGTTCTCGAGGCCGCGCGTCGTGATGGTCGGGTTGGTCGCGGCGGGGTCGATCATCGGAATGCCGGCGTTGTTATAGATCGGCGATGCGGGCAGCGTCGTGCCCGAATTGAAGTGGCCGACGACGACCGCGACGCCGTTATCGACCAGTTTTTGCGCCGCCTGCACGCCGACGCGCGGATCGGCCTGATCGTCTTCCGCCGCGATCTCGAACTTCGCCGTCTTGCCGCCGATGGTGATTTTTTTCGCGTTGGCTTCGTCGAGCGCGAGCTGCACGCCGTTCTGAAGGTCCTTTCCGTAACCCGCATTCGCGCCGGTGAGAGGCGCGGCGAAACCGACTTTCACCGTGACGTCTTCCGCGGCGGCGGTCATCGGCGCGGCGGCGAACACGGCGGCGCACGCCACCATCCATGCCGACGGTTTGAAGCTCGTACGGATACGCATGGTTTCCTCTCCTGTTGTGGTTTGAAATCTAGTCAGACGTGGCCGTTGCATCGCGCACGACCACTGCATGGAACACGACCAATTACGCGCCGGCAAGACGGAGTTGCCCTCTGCCGCAGCGACGGACATGCGCAAATGTAGAAAGCCAAATTGGCCGCGTCTTGTCGATTCGTCGCGAACGGAATGCGGATTTCGGCACAGGCGCGGCGGTGCGCTTTGGCAGGCCCGGCGTGGCGGCACGGGTTTTTGCCCCTTCTTTCGCGCGACGATTTGTGCCGTGCCTATCGTTTCGATAAAAACGCCGTGCTTGACGCAGTGCATATGCACCGATAAGCTGTGTTCCATGACAACGAACTCATCACCTCTGGATTGCAACTGCTTCGCCATTCGTCAGGCGGCGCGCTACATTTCGCAGCTTTACGAGCGGCACCTGAGCGTGGCGGGCATCACGCCGGCGCAGTTCACGCTGATGGCGTCGATTTCGCGCAAGCCCGGCATTCAAATGGCCGAACTGTCGGAATCGATGGTGATGGACCGGACCACGCTCGTCCGTGCGCTGAAGCCGCTTCAGCGCGATGGCATCGTAGAGATGGAGCAGCAAGCGCCGAGTTCCCGCGCCGTCGGTCTGAAGCTGACGGCGGCCGGCAAGGCCATGCTGGCGCAGGGCCACGAGCAATGGCGCGCTGCGCAGGCGGAATTCGAAGCGAAGTTCGGCGAGAAGCGTGCGAAGGCGTTGCGCAAGTCGCTCTTCGAGCTGACCGAATTGGGTTAATTGAACCGAACGTGGCCCGCATCGAAGCGGGCTTTTATATACCATCTTTAGTGCATATGCACACACATAGGGAGCTTGTCATGCAGATCAAAGGAAAGGTCGTTCTTGTCACGGGTGCGAATCGCGGTCTCGGCAAGCAGTTCGTGAAGTCTTTGCTGGATGCGGGCGCGTCGAAAGTTTATGCGGCGGCGCGCAATCCGGGCAGTGTCGATATCGAAGGCGCCCAAGCCGTGAAGCTCGATGTGACCAATCCCGCCGACATCGCCGATGCGGCCGCGAAGTACACGGATGTGCAGGTCGTCATCAACAACGCGGGGGCGCTGGCGCGCGGCGCGCTGCTCGATGCGGCATCGACACAAGGCGTGCGCGATCTCATCGAAGTGAACGCGATCGGACCGCTCAACGTCACGCAGGCGTTTGCGCCCGTGCTGAAGAAGAACGGCGGCGGCGCGGTCATCAACGTGCTGTCCGTGCTGAGCTGGGTCGTGTTGCCGGACGGCGGCGCGTATAGCGTGTCGAAGTCGGCTGCGTGGGCCGTGACCAACGCGCTGCGCGACGAATTGCGCGGACAGGGCACGCTCGTGGTCGGCGTGCATCCCGGCTATATCGACACGGACATGGTGGCGGAAGTCACCGCGCCGAAGACATCGCCCGCGAGCGTGGTCGAGCAAGTGCTGGCGGCGGTCGAGCGCGGAGAAGAAGAAGTCCTCGTCGATGACACCGGCCGCGCCGTCAAGCAATCGCTCTCGACGCAGACGCCGATCTATATCACCGGTATCCGGCGCTGATAAGGCTTCAACGCTTGGCCGCCTTCTGCATCTCGTCGAAGCCTGCGGACGCTTCCTGCACATCGGGCGGGAAGTCGTCGAACTCCATGACCTGCCGCACTTCGATCGTCTCGTTCGGCGAACCGGGGCAGCGCTTCGCCCATTCGATCGCTTCCTCGCGCGAACTGACCTGAATCATCCAGTAGCCGCCGAGCACTTCTTTCGCTTCGGCGAACGGGCCATCGGTGACGCGCGGCTTGCCGCCTTCGAACGAAACGCGCGCACCCATCGACGGCGGATGCAGCCCGTCGAGCGCCAGCAGTACGCCGGCCTTCTGCAGCGCTTCGTTGTACTTCATCATCGCCGCGACGGCTTCGGCGCTCGGCATCGTGCCGGGCTCCGCGCTTTCGTAGCCGCGCGGGATCATCAGCATCATGAATCGCATGGACGTACTCCCTTTGGTATCGTCGGTCGGGCAATGACGCCCTCATACACTACGACGACCGGGCGCGCGCCGGATCGACACGAGGCGACGCCAAGCGGCATTAAGCGTTTATCCCTATCCGATTCCGGTTGCCTTGCGAGCACGTCGGACCAAATAATGTAATCCATTACATCCCGTCCGCCGTCGTGGCGCGCAGCATGTCGGAAACCGTTCGATCCCGCGAGGAAGTGTCGATTGCCGATGTCGCGGCGCGCGCAGGCGTGTCCGTCGCGACGGTGTCGCGCGTGCTCAACGGCCATGCGAACGTTCGCGAAGTCACGCGCGACAAGGTGCGTGCGGCGGTGGCGGCGAGCGGCTATCGCATCAACGAGCTTGCGCGCAATCTTCGCACGGCCGAAAGCCGCCTTTTGCTCACGATGGTCCCCGACTTCGGCAACCCGTTCTATGCGGCGATCGTGCGCGGCATCGACAGCGTCGCGCGGCAAAACGGTTACTTCATGCTGCTGTGCGATACCGGCGCGGACCCGTTGCGCGAGCGCAGTTACTTCGATCTTCTGCGCGGGCGGCGCGCCGATGGCGCGATCTGTCTCGATCCCGCCGCCGTGCAAAACGCGCTCGCCGAAGAAGCGTCGACCTTGCCCTGGGTCGCATGCTGCGAGTTCGATCCGGACGCGGGCGTGCCGTATGTCGGCATCGACAATCATCTTGCAGCGGGCGACGTCGTGCGGTATCTGCTAGCCAGGGGCCACGATCGCATCGCGCTGATCGGTTCGGGGCAGGGCTATCTGTACGGACGCCAGCGGCTTGCAGGCTATTGCGATGCGCTCGAAGCCGCGGGCATCGTGCCGAATCCGGCGTGGCGCATCGCGCTGGACAGCCTCGACTACGACGCGGGCGAACGCGCCGCCGTGCAGCTGGCATCGCTCGGACGCGACAGGCCGACGGCGATCTTCGCGGTCTCCGACACGCTCGCGATCGGCGTGATGAACGGCTTGCGCGGCGTGGGCTTGCGCGTGCCGGACGATGTCGCCGTCGTCGGCTTCGACGATATCGCCGTGGCCGCGCACGTCGATCCGCCGCTGACCACCGTTGCCCAGCCGATGCAGGCGCTCGGCGAAGCGGCTGCCGATTTGCTGCTCAAGCGGCTGCGCGATCCGCGCGCCGATGTGCCGGGCGTGCTGCTGCCGCATCGTCTGATCCAACGAAGGAGCGCCTGACGATGAGCCTTGCCGTGCGCTTTGAAGGAATCGAAAAACAGTTCGGGCCGGTGCGCGTGCTGCATGGTGTGAGCTTCGATCTCGCGCCGGGCCGCATCTATGGCCTGCTCGGGGAGAACGGCGCGGGCAAATCCACGCTGATGAAAATCCTCGCCGGCTACGAGCGCCCGAACGCGGGCATGGTTTCGATCGATGGCGCACGCGTCGACTTCACGAGTTCGCGCGATGCCGAACGCGCGGGCATCGTGCTGATTCATCAGGAACTGAATCTCGCGGATCACCTGAGCATCACGCAGAACATGTTTCTCGGGCATGAACTGCGCAAGGGCTACTTTCTCGACGAACCCGCGATGCGCGACGACGCCCGCGCCGCGCTTGCCGATGTCGGCCTGCACAAGAATCCGGATACGAGGGTCCGCGAATTGATCGTCGCGGAAAAGCAGCTCGTCGAGATCGCGAAGGCGATGCTGCGCGATGCGCGTCTGCTCATCATGGACGAGCCGACGGCCACGCTCACGCCGTCCGAAACGCAGCGCCTCTTCGCGCTGATGGCGCGCCTGAAAGAGGCGGGCGCGACCATCGTCTATATCTCGCACAAGCTCGATGAAGTGGAGCGCGTGACGGACGAAGTCATCGTGATGCGGGACGGCCGCTTGGTTGCGCGCGCGCCGACGTCCGACCTGACGCGGCAGCAGATGGCGAATCTGATGGTTGGCCGCGAAGTGTCCGACATGTTTCCGCCGAAGCCCGCGCTCGCCGCCGATGCGCGCGTCGCATTCGAAGTGGAAGGCGCATCGGTGCCGGGCTGGGCCGATGGCGTGAGCTTCTCGGTGCGCGAGGGCGAAGTGTTCGGCTTCGCGGGACTGGTCGGCGCGGGCCGCACCGAACTGTTCGAGGCGCTCGTCGGCTTGCGGACGTTGAGCGCGGGGCGCGTGACTATCGAAGGCGAAGCGGCCGCACTGAGAAGCCCGCGCGATGCGATGCGTCACGGCGTCACGTATCTGAGCGAAGACCGCAAGGGCCGCGGCCTGCACGTCGACATGGCGCTCAAGGACAACCTGACGATGATGACGCTCGAACGCTACGCGCGTCCGTTCATCGACAAACGCGCGGAGCGTAATGCGCTCGGCGTCGCGATGAAAGACTTCGGCATTCGCACGGGCAATCCGGCAAACCGCGCGCGCATGCTGTCGGGCGGCAACCAGCAAAAGCTCGCGCTCGCTAAATTCCTGCATCCCGATCCACGCGTCATCGTGCTCGATGAACCGACGCGCGGCGTCGATGTCGGCGCGAAACGCGACATCTATTTTCTGATTCACCGCCTCGCCGCCGAAGGCCGCGCGGTGATCGTCATTTCTTCCGAGCTGATCGAACTGATCGGGCTATGCCATCGCGTGGCGGTGATGCGCGCGGGCGAACTCGTCGCCACACTCGGCATGGACCTTCTGACCGAAGAGAGGTTGATCGCGCATGCGACCGGCACACACTGAAGACACCGAAAGCGAAAGCCGTTTCGCGGCGTTCTCGCGCATTCTGTTCGGCATCGGGCCGCTGCTCGGGCTGATTGCGCTCTGCATCGGCGGCACGCTGCTCAACAGCGACTTCGCCACCCTGGACAACGCGATGAACGTGCTCACGCGAACGTCGTTCATCGGCATCATCGCGGTGGGCATGACCTTCGTGATCATCTCGGGGGGCATCGACCTGTCGGTGGGATCGATGGCCGCGTTGATCGCGGGCAGCATGATCTACATGATGAACGGTCTCATGCAAGGCGTGAGCGGCCATGCGGTGCCGCCGCTCGTGATCCTTGCCCTAGGCATCGTGCTAGCCCTCGTGCTCGGCGCGTTGTTCGGCCTCGCGCATGGGCTGCTGGTGACGAAGGGGCGCATCGAGCCGTTCATCGTGACGCTCGGCACGCTCGGTGTGTTTCGCGCGCTGCTGACGTGGCTTGCCGACGGCGGCGCGCTCACACTCGACAATTCGCTCGTCGATCTCTACGGCCCGGTGTACTACGCGAGTCTCTTCGGCGTGCCGGTGCCGATCTGGGTTTTCGCCATCGTCGCGGGAGGCGGTGCGCTGGTGCTCAATCGCACGGTGTTCGGGCGGCACGTGCAGGCCATCGGATCGAACGAGCAGGTCGCTCGTTATGCGGCGATACGCGTTGATCACGTGAAGATCGCGACTTACGTGCTGCTGGGCCTGTGCGTTGCCGTGGCGACCGTGCTCTATGTGCCGCGCCTCGGTTCGGCCACGCCTACAACTGGCCTGCTTTGGGAACTGGAAGCCATCGCGGCCGTCGTGGTCGGCGGCACTGCGCTTAAGGGCGGCGAGGGGCGCGTGATCGGCACGGTCATCGGCGCGATTCTGCTCTCGGTCATCAACAACATCCTGAATCTGACGAGCATCATCAGTGTGTATCTGAACGCGGCGGTGCAGGGCGCCGTGATCATCTTCGTAGCCTTCTTGCAGCGTGGCCGTCGTTAATATTCGAACAGGAGACATCGTCATGAAGAAACTCTTCCGCGCGCTCACCGCGCTGACGCTCACGGCGAGCGCGTTTGCCGTTGCGCCGTCCGCATCCGCCGCCGATAAGGTCGTGCTGGGCGTCGCCATTCCGACTGCGACGCACGGCTTCACAGGCGGCATCGTCTGGTGGGCGAACGAAGCGAAGAAGGAGCTGGAGAAGGCGCATCCGGATCTCAAGATCATCGTCAAGACGGCGGGCGGCGCGCCCGAGCAGGCGAATCAGCTGCAGGATCTCGTGACCGTCAACAAGATCAATGCGCTCGTGATTTTCCCGTTCGAATCGGCCTCGCTCACGCAGCCCGTGGCGCAAGTGAAGAAGAAGGGCGTGTATGTGACGGTCGTCGATCGCGGCCTGACCGACACCAGTGCTCAGGATGCCTACGTAGCCGGCGACAACACCGCGTTCGGCAAGCTGCCCGCCGAATATCTCGCGAAAACGCTCAACGGCAAGGGCGATATCGTCGCGCTGCGCGGCATTCCCACGACGCTCGACAACGAACGCTGGGCCGCCTTCGAAGGCGTGATGAAGCAGTATCCGGACATCAAGATTCTCGATGCGAAGTATGCGAACTGGAATCGCGATGACGCGTTCAAGGTGATGCAGGACTATCTCACCCGCTTCAAGCATATCGACGCGGTCTGGGCGGCCGACGACGACATGATGATCGGCGTGCTAAAGGCGATCGATCAGGCGAAGCGAACGGATATCAAGGAAGTGTTCGGCGGCGCGGGATCGAAGGAAGCGGTGAAGCGCATCATGGATGGCGACAAGCGCGTCCGGGCCGATGTCTCGTACTCGCCGAAGTTCATCTACGACGCGATCAAGCTCACTGCCGAAGCGCGTCTGAAGGGCGACAAGCTGCCGCCGACGACCATCATTCCTTCGGTGCTCATCACGAAGGAAAACGCGAAGCAGTTCTACTACCCGAACTCGCCGTTTTGAGCGTCAGGCCGGTCACGCGTTGACCGGCATTCTTATCGAGGCGAAAGATGAAGACCATCAAGGGCCCCGCGATCTTTCTCGCACAGTTCATGGGCGATGCCGCGCCGTTCGATTCGTTGAAGAACCTGGCGTCGTGGGCGGCATCGCTTGGCTACGAGGGCATTCAGGTGCCTTGCGATGCGCGTCTGATCGACCTGGAGCAAGCCGCATCGAGCGATGCGTATTGCGACGATATCCGCCGCACCGTCGAAGATGCAGGCGTTGCGATCACCGAATTGTCGACGCATCTGCAAGGGCAACTCGTGGCGGTGCATCCCGCTTACGACACGCTGTTCGATGGCTTCGCGGCCCCGCACGTGCGGGGCAATCCTTCCGCGCGGACCGAGTGGGCGATAGCGCAAATGAAGCACGCGGCGGCGGCGTCGAAGCGGCTCGGTCTGAACGCGCATGTCACGTTCTCGGGTGCGCTGGCGTGGCCGTATGTTTATCCGTGGCCGCAGCGTCCGGCGGGTCTCGTCGAAGCGGCATTCGATGAACTCGCGAAGCGCTGGCGTCCGATTCTCGATGAGTTCGATCGTGCGGGCATCGACGTGTGCTACGAACTGCATCCCGGCGAAGACCTGCACGATGGCGTGACCTTCGAGCGCTTTCTCGCCGCGGTCGATGACCATCCGCGCGCGAACATCCTCTACGATCCGAGTCACTTCGTGTTGCAGCAGCTCGACTATCTCGCGTTCATCGACATCTACCACGAGCGCATCAAGGCGTTCCATGTGAAGGACGCGGAGTTTCGTCCCAACGGTCGGCAGGGCGTGTATGGCGGCTATTCGGGCTGGGTGGAGCGTGCGGGACGTTTTCGTTCGCTCGGCGATGGCCAGATCGACTTCAAGGCGATCTTCTCGAAGATGGCGCAATACGACTTCGGAGGCTGGGCCGTGCTCGAATGGGAATGTGCGTTGAAGCATCCGGAAGATGGCGCGCGCGAGGGCGCGGTGTTCATTCGCGATCACATCATCCGTGTGGCGGAACGGGCGTTCGACGATTTCGCCGGCAGCGGCGCGAGCCAGGACGCGATGCGCGATGTGCTCGGCATCGGAGAGCAGCGATGAAGCGCGTGCGCCTGGGAATGGTGGGTGGCGGTGAAGGCGCGTTCATCGGCGCGGTGCATCGCATGGCGGCGCGGCTCGACGATCGTTACGAGCTGGTGGCGGGCGCGTTGTCGTCGGATGCGCGGCGGGCGGCGTCGAGCGCGGCGGCGATCGGCTTGCCGCGCAGCTACGACGATTATCGCGAGATGGCGCGCATCGAAGCGGGGCGCTCCGATGGTATCGAAGCCGTGGCGATCGTCACGCCGAATCATCTGCACGCGCCGATTGCAACCGCGTTTCTCGAAGCGGGCATTCACGTGATCTGCGACAAGCCGCTCGCGGTATCGCTCGATGAAGGCGAGGCGCTCGCGAAGCTGGCGCGCGAGAAGCGGCTCGTGTTCGCGGTGACGTACACGTACACCGGCTATCCGCTCGTGCGCCATGCTCGCGCGATGGTGCGGCAGGGCATGCTCGGCGATATCCGCGTCGTGCAGGTGGAGTATGCGCAGGACTGGCTGTCGTTGCCGGTCGAGACGCAGGCGAACCGGCAGGCCGCGTGGCGCACGGACCCGTCGATGGCGGGACCGGCGGGATGTCTCGGCGATATCGGCACGCATGCGTATCAGCTTGCGGAATACGTGACGGGGATGCGGCCTTCGGAGCTATCGGCGGAAGTGACGACGTTCGTGCCGGGGCGGCGCGTCGACGATCATGTTCAGGCGATGCTTCGGTATCCGAACGGTGCGCGCGGGATGTTATGGGCGAGTCAGGTCGCGGCGGGCGAGGAGAACGGCTTGCGGCTGCGCGTGTATGGGACGAAGGCGGGACTTGCGTTCGATCAGCAGTCGCCGAACGAATTGTGGTTCACGCCGGTTGGCGGGACGTCGCGTCGCTTGACGCGCGGGCGGGTGCAGGGCGCCGAGGCGCAGCATGCGACACGCGTGCCGGCGGGGCATCCGGAAGGGTATATCGAAGCGTTCGCACAGGTTTATACGGATGCGGCGGCTTGTATCGTGAGTGGGACCACGCAGGGGGATGAGTGGCTTACCACGGTAGAGGACGGAGTCGCGGGGTTGAGGTTCGTGGAGGGCGTGTTGCGAAGTAGCGGGATGGATGGGGGGTGGGTCCCGCTGGCTTGACGTGATATGCGAATCTTTTCCGGCGTGCCTGCCCATAGTCAACGACACATCGGCGGGGTCGATGCTACGCTAACGGCTCCATTAGCCAATGCTTTATCGTCAACCCAACCTTTGCGGCGATGTTCGCGCACAGAATCGCATCTTCCTCATCCATGGCCGACGCACGAATCAATCCTTCGATACTGACTTGGGCGCGCGAGCGCTCGGGTATCGACGTGCCTGCCCTGGCAGACAAGCTCGGAACGCCAGTGGCGCGAGTGGCCTCATGGGAAGCCGGCGAACGAAAACCAACGTTCAGACAAGCGAAGCGAATAGCTGAAATCACGCACATTCCGTTTGGCTATCTGTATTTGTCCGCGCCTCCCGATGAGCCATTGCCGCTCGCCGATTTCCGCACCGTTGCGGATGCTCCGCTCGAGCCGCTGGGTCCGGATTTCCGCGACGTTCTCAACGATGTGCTCCGAAAGCAAGCGTGGTATCGGGAATATCGCAAGCTGCAGCGGCATGACTCTCTCGCGTTCCTTGGACGGTTCCGGTTGGGCGATTCCGTCGTTGGCATCGCAGCGGACATCAAACGTGTCCTCGCCATTACGTCCACCGATATCGCGCAAAGCGCGAATTGGGAAGGCTATTTGCGCCTGTTGATCGAACGAATGGAAGAAGCGGGCGTGCTCGTAATGCGGTCGGGCATTGTTGGAAGCAATACGCATCGCCCGCTTTCTGTCGACGAGTTCCGGGGTTTCGCAATAGCCGATGACGACGCACCCGTCATTTTCCTCAATAGCAAGGATGCAAAGCCGGCGCAGATTTTCACGCTCATTCATGAAGCCGCACACTTATGGATTGGTGCGAGTGGCGTTTCGAACGAGAGGCTCGGCGGGACCCAAACTCGCGACAGTGAAGTGGAGCGAACGTGCAACGCGGTTGCCGCCGAATTCCTCGTTCCTGCCGACGCGTTTCGGAGGCGGTGGAAGGCCGACGCCGAGTTCACCGTGCAGGTGCGCGCAATAGCGAGAGAGTTCAAGGTGAGCGGTGTTGTAGTCGCCCGGCGTGCTGCTGAACTCGGACTCGTCTCACGGCAGGAATTCGAGCGATTCTATCTGTCCGAACGCGACAGGTGGGCCGCGATGGCCAGTAAGCGAGCCGGTGACGGCGATGCCTTCAAAGCGTTGGCGGTCAGAAACAGCAGACGCCTGACCAAGGCGGTGCTGGAGACAGCGCTGGAAGGTCGGATGTTGCTGCGCGATGCTGGCCAGTTGCTCGGAGTCAATCCTGCAATTCTCAAAAAAGTTGCAGGCAGTGTGTATGGAGAAGGTTGAGCATGTACTTGTTGGACAGCAATATTTTCATCGAAGCACAGAACAAGTATTACGCGAACGATATTTGCCCCGGCTTCTGGGACTGGCTTGACGAAGCGAATCGTGAGGGACTTGTGGCGAGTATCAGCGAAGTTTATGAGGAACTCGCCGGTCGTACCGATCCCTTAGCGAAATGGATCAAGGCACGGCAGGACACCGACTGGTTCCTCGACGTTACGGATGATAAAACGCAATCTTCGTTCGCCGAAATCATTCAGTATATCGAAGAAGTTGGTCAATACACTCGACCGAATAAGGACCAGTTTCTCTGCGGAGCGGACCCGTGGCTGATTGCGAAAGCAAGAACAATGGGTTGGAGACTCGCTACACATGAGCAGTTCAGCGAGCAATCGACGAAAGTGAAGATTCCGAATGTGTGCCGCAATTTCGGTGTGGAGAACTGCAGCACGTTCGAAATGCTGCGGCAACTGCGCGTGTCGTTTGGCTGGGCACGTGCGGCTTGAATTCAATCAGAAAAAAAGGCGGCCGTCCGGCCGCCCTTTTACGTGCTGATGCGGATCATCACGCCCAATTTGCGTGATACGACCCTGCCTTATCTGTCCGCTCGAACGTATGCGCGCCGAAGAAGTCCCGCTGCGCCTGCACGAGATTCGCCGGCAACCGTTCCGATCGATACGCATCGAAATAAGCAATAGCAGACGAGAACGCCGGCACCGGAATGCCCGCCTTCACCGCCGCAACGACGACATCGCGCAATGCGTCCTGATACTTCGCCGCGATATCGCTGAAATACGGATCGAGCAGCAGATTCGCGAGGTTCTTGTCAGCCGCATAAGCATCGGTGATCTTCTGCAGGAAGCGCGCACGGATAATGCAGCCCGCCCGGAAGATCTTCGCGATCTCGCCATACTGCAGATTCCAGTTGTATTCGTCCGATGCCGCGCGCAATTGCGCAAAGCCCTGCGCATACGAGACGATCTTCGACAGATACAACGCACGCCGCACCGATTCGATGAACGCCTCGCGATCGCCATCGAACTTCGGCGACGGGCCCGACAGCACCTTGCTCGCCTTCACGCGCTGATCCTTCAGCGACGACAGCACGCGCGCAAACACCGCTTCGGTAATCAGCGGCAGCGGCGCGCCGAGATCCAGCGCGTTCTGGCTCGTCCACTTGCCGGTGCCCTTTTGCGCGGCGCGATCGAGAATGACATCGACGAGGTCCTTGCCGGTCTCTTCGTCCTTCTTCGCAAAGATCTTCGACGTGATCTCGATCAGGTAGCTATCCAGCTCGCCCTGATTCCACTCGACATACACCTTGCCCAGTTCTTCGTTCGAGAGGCCAGCCACGCGCTTCAGCACGTCGTAGCTCTCGGCGATCAACTGCATGTCGCCGTACTCGATGCCGTTGTGCACCATCTTCACGAAGTGGCCCGCGCCGTCCGGTCCCATGTACGCGACGCACGGCTCGCCATCCGGCGCCTTTGCGGCAATCTCGTGCAGGATCGGGGCGACCAGTTCATAGGCTTCCTTCTGTCCGCCCGGCATGATCGACGGCCCCTTAAGCGCGCCTTCCTCGCCGCCCGACACGCCCGTGCCGATGAAATGCAGGCCCGACTTCGCGAGATCCTGATTGCGGCGGATGGTATCGGTGAAATGCGTGTTGCCGCCGTCGATGAGAATGTCGCCTTTTTCGAGCAGCGGGCGCAGTTGCGCGATGGTCTCGTCGGTGCCCGCGCCGGCCTTCACCATCATCAGGATGCGGCGCGGCGTTTCGAGCGATTGCACGAACTCTTCCAGCGTGTACGTCGGCACGAGCTTCTTGTCGGGATGTTCGGCAAGCAGTTCGTCGGTTTTGGCGCGGCTGCGGTTGTAGACCGAAACGGCGTGCCCGCGGCTCTCGATGTTCAAGGCCAGGTTGCGGCCCATGACGGCGAGGCCTACCACGCCGATAGCTTGTTTGCTCATGCTTGATCTCCGAATGACCGAAGCGCTTGCGGCTCGTGGCGCGGGCGCTTCGGATGAAAACTGTGGATGGATGCGGCGCTCGCGCTTCACGAGGCGTCATGGATGCTACCGACACCTGCCCATTGGGCGAGCGCAGACCGCCCGAATTTACCACTTTGGGCGGCATCCGGCAGCGGTGGCGGCCGCGCAAGCACGCGGGCATCGGCATAGAATGGACGCCCCTGACCGTATCGCATCCTTCATGGCGCTTTCGCGGCGCACACGAGCGCATCACTATTCGGTTTACGTAGTCGAACTGTCGGACGCGGTCTGGAACGAGGCGCGCTTTCGTCGTGCGAACCCGGATTACGCGCTCGGCAAGCCGTTCGTCTATGTCGGGATGACGGGCATCGACCCGGACGTGCGTTTCGACAAGCACAAGGCCGGCATTCAGTCGAACCGCTTCGTGCGGGATTACGGGTTGCGGCTGCTGCCGCATCTGTACGAGATGTACAACCCGATGCCCTACGACGGCGCACGCGACATGGAAGTGGAGCTGGCAATCGGCTTGCGCGAAGCGGGCTATGGTGTGTGGCAGGCTTGAGCGAATCAAACGATCAACGACAAGGAGCGAGGCATGCGGATTCTGGTAGTGGGCGCGGGGGCCATCGGCGGATATTTCGGGGCGCGGCTGCTCGAAGCGGGCCGCGACGTGACTTTTCTCGTGCGCGAGCGGCGTGCGCAACAGTTGCGCGATGGCGGCCTGAACGTGCGAAGCCCCGAGGGCGATGTGCGCATCGGCAATCCGCCGATCGTGCTGACGCAGGATATCGCCGAGCCTTACGATCTCGTGCTGCTCGGTTGCAAGGCTTACGATCTGCAGGGCGCGATGGATTCGCTCGCGCCCGCCGTCGGCCCCGATACCGCGATTCTTCCGCTCCTGAACGGCATGGCCCATCTCGATGCGCTCGACGCGCGCTTCGGCGCCGGCAAGGTGCTCGGCGGCCAATGCGTGATCGCCGCGACGCTGGACGCTCGGGGCGCCATCGTTCATCTGAACACGATGCAGTCGATGACCATCGGCGAGCGCGCGGGCGGCCGGTCGGCGCGCATCGATTCGATCGGGCAGCAGTTGAGCGGCGCGGGCTATGAATTGAACGTCAGCGAAAACATTCTGCAGGCGATGTGGGACAAGTGGGTGTTCCTCGCAACGCTCGCGGCCGGAACGTGCCTGATGCGCGCGCCCATCGGCGACATCGTGGCCGCGCCGGGCGGCGAGGCGCTGCTGCGCGGAATCTTCGACGAGTGCAGCGGTATCGCCGGCGACAACGGCCATGCGCCCGGCGAAGCGGTGCTCGCGCGCTCGCGGACGTTCTTCTCGGAGCGCGGCTCGCTGATGACGGCGTCGATGCTGCGCGACATCGAGAACGACGCGCCCATCGAAGCGGACCATATCGTCGGCAATCTGTTGGCGCGGCGAAAGACGGCGTTCGACGGAACGTCGTTGCTGGCGGTGGCTTACGCCCATCTGAAGGCGTATGAGGCGCGGCGTGAGCGCGAGGAGCGCGCGTCGAAAGGCTGAGCAATTGCGGGAGCCGCATCCGACGCTGTACGCTTCCCGCTTCCTGGCAATTCCTTGCGCGCCATGCATCAGAACGACACGCCCAAGCCCACCATCGCCGAACTCTTTATCGGCTTTCTGACGCTCGGCCTCACCGCGTTCGGCGGCGCGCTGCCGCTCGCACGGCGCGAGATCGTCGAGCACCGCAAATGGCTCGATGCCGACGCGTTCACCGATCTCCTCGGCCTCTGCCAGTTCCTTCCGGGCGGCAACGTCATCAATTTGTCGGTCGCCGTCGGCATGCGGTTTCGCGGGCTGCCCGGCGCGCTCGCGGGCTTGCTCGGGCTGCTCGTCGGGCCATCGCTGGTCGTGATCGCGCTGGGCGTCATCTATCAGCGCACGCATCATGATCCGCGCGTCGCGCATTTGTTCGCGGGGCTCGCGGCGGCCGCGGCGGGGCTGCTCATCGCGATGTCGGTCAAGCTGATGTGGCCGCTGCGCAAGAAGCCGGAAGCGGCACTCGTCGCGCTTGCGATGTTCGCGGCCATCGCGCTGTTCCGCACGCCGCTGCTCCCGTCGATGCTGGTGCTCACGCCGGTATCCGTGCTCATCGCGTGGAAGGTGCGCCGATGAAAGACGATCTCTTGTCGCTAGCCGCCATCTTTAGCCAGTTGTCGCTGCTCGCGTTCGGCGGCGGCAATACCATCCTTCCCGAAATGCAGCGGCAGGTCGTGCAGGTCCATCACTGGATGACCAAAGCCGATTTCTCCGCGCTCTTCGCGCTCGCGCAAGCCGCGCCCGGGCCGAACATGATGATCGTCACGCTGATCGGCTGGCACGTCGCGGGCTGGCCGGGCGTGCTGATTACGTCGATCGCGAAGTTCGGGCCGTCATCGCTCGTCACGATTGCGGCGCTGCACGCATGGGAGCGCTTCAAGGACCGGCCCTGGCGGCGTTATGTGCAGCTCGGGCTCATGCCGATCACCGTGGGACTCGTCGCGGCGAGCGCGTTGCTGATCGCCGAGGCGTCCGATCAGACGGCGATGCTCGGCGGCATCACGCTCGCCGTCGCGCTGCTGGCTTACCGGACGAAGCTGCATCCGTTATGGCTGCTCGGGGCCGGCGCGCTGATCGGGCTGACGGGATTCGGGCAGTAAAGCGCACGCGGGCTGGCAGGTTTTCTGCTGCTTCGCGGGATAACGAAAGCGATGAGGACAGCACCATGAGCATGACCACCGAATACGCGAAGACCGCGCCGGACCGCAGCGAAGTCGACGCCCTGACCGCTCCCACCGTAGTCGAATTCGGCACGGACTGGTGCGGCTACTGCCGCGCCGCGCAGCCGCTGATCGCGCAGGCGTTTCAGGCGCATCGCGGCGTGCATCACATCAAGATCGAGGATGGCAGCGGCCGCCCGCTCGGCCGATCGTTCCGCGTCAAGCTCTGGCCGACGCTTATCTTCATGCTCGGCGGCAAGGAAGTCGCGCGCCTGGTGCGCCCCGGCGATGTCGGCGAGATTCGCGACGCGCTCGCGCTCATCGACGAGCCACTAGCGGAATAATCGCGGTTAAGGGCTAAGGGTTATCGCCGAAGAGACATGCGCGGCGTCAACTTGTATGATAACCCGATGACTTCCGATGCCACGACGCCACGCATGTTCGAAAGAATCTCGCCCCGCGCGCTTTCCGATACGGTCGCGCAGCAGTTGCAGAAGCTGATCGAGACGGGCAGTTTTGCCGCGACAGGCAAGCTGCCGAGCGAAGCCGTGCTCGCGCAGGAGTTCGGCGTGAGCCGCACGGTGATCCGCGAGGCCGTCTCGCGTCTCAAGAACGAGGGCATGGTCGAGCCGCGGCAGGGCAGCGGCGTGTTCATTGTCGAGCGGGCGGGCATTCGGCCGCTGCGCATCGATTATGCGCAGGCGGTCGAGCCGGGCGCGGTCGTACAGATTCTCGCGCTGCGCCGCGCGATCGAAGCCGAAGTCGCCGCCGAGGCCGCGCTGTGCCGCACCGATGCGCAACTCGCCGCCATCGAGGCCGCGCTTGCCCGCATCGACGAGGCAGTGCGCGAAGGCCGCGATGGCGTCGCCGAAGACGTGGCGTTTCATCGTGAGATCGCGAACGCCACCGGCAATCCGTATTTCCTCAAGACGCTCGCCTTCCTGAATCAATATCTGGAAGCGGGCACACTCGTCACGCGCCGCAACGAGGCGCTGCGCGAGGACTTCTCGCGGCAAGTGCGCGAAGAGCATGCCGAGATCGCCGCCGCCATCCGCGCGGGCGATGCGGCACTTGCGCGTCACGCCGCCCAGACGCATCTTTACAACGCCGCGCGCCGTCTTGCGGAAGCCGGCATCCGCTAACCTTCACTCGAAGAGAATCGCCATGTCCAGAAACGTGGGAGTCATCGGCTTGGGCGCAATGGGGCTGGGCGTCGCGCGCTCGCTGCTGCGCGCGGGCTTTGCCGTGCATGTATGCGATGTGCGCCGCGACGTGCTCGACGCCTTCGCCGCGGAAGGCGGCATCGCGTGCGTGTCGCCGGCGGAGCTGGGCGGCAAGTGCGATGTCGTCGTGACGCTCGTCGTCAATGCGGCGCAGACGGAAACCGTGCTGTTCGGCGATAACGGCGCGGCGCCCGCGATGAAGCCGGGTGGCGTCGTGCTCGCCTGCGCGACGGTTGCGCCGGGCTTCGCGGTGGAACTTGGCAAGCGCATCGAAGCCTTGGGTCTGCTGATGATCGACGCGCCCGTTTCCGGCGGCGCGGCGAAGGCGGCATCCGGCGAAATGACGATGATGACCTCCGGCCCCGCCGATGCATACGCCGCCTGCGAGGACGTGCTCGACGCGATCGCCGGGAAGGTCTATCGGCTGGGCGACGCACACGGCGCGGGATCGAAGGTGAAGATTATCAATCAACTGCTCGCGGGCGTGCATATCGCGGCGGCGGCCGAAGCGATGGCGCTCGGCTTGCGCGAGGGCGTCGACCCGGACGCGCTTTACGATGTCATCACGCATAGCGCGGGCAACTCGTGGATGTTCGAGAACCGCGTGCCGCACGTTCTGTCGGGCGACTACACGCCGCTTTCCGCGGTCGATATCTTCGTGAAAGACCTGGGCCTCGTGCTCGATACGGCGCGCACGTCGAAGTTTCCGCTGCCGCTTTCGGCGGCGGCGCATCAGATGTTCATGATGGCGTCGACGGCGGGCCACGGCGGCGAGGACGATATCGCGGTCATCAAGATCTTTCCGGGCATCGACGTTCCCAAAAGCGCGAAGTGACCGCGCCGCCCGGCTTGCCGCGACCACTCATTCAAGGAGACACCCGATGCCCCGCTTCGCCGCGAATCTCACGATGATGTACCCGGAACACGCGTTCCTCGACCGCTTCGCCGCCGCCGCGAAGGACGGCTTCAAGGCGGTCGAATTCCTCTTTCCGTACGACTTTCCCGCCGCCGACATCAAGACGCGCCTCACCGACAACGGCCTCACGCAGGCGCTTTTCAACGCGCCGCCGGGCGACTGGTCGGCGGGCGAGCGCGGCATCGCCTCGCTGCCGGGACGCGAGGACGAGTTCAGGGCGAGCGTCGACAAGGCGCTCGAATACACCGCCGCGCTCGGCAACCAGAAGCTGCACGTGATGGCGGGACTGATCACGCCGGAGCAGCCGCGCGAGAAGCATCGCGCGGTGTATATGAAGAATCTGGACTATGCGGCGAAGGCGGCGCAAGGCGCGGGCATCGGCATCGTGATCGAGCCGATCAATACACGCGACATTCCCGGCTTCTTTCTCAATCGTCAGGACGAAGCGCAGTCCATCTGCGATGAAATCGGTGCGCCGAACCTGCAAGTGCAATTCGATATCTATCACTGCCAGATCGTCGAAGGCGACATCGCCGTGAAGCTCAAGCGCGACATGAAGCGGCCCAACGCGGGCATCGGTCATATTCAGATTGCGGGCGTGCCGGACCGTAACGAGCCGGACATCGGCGAAATCAACTATCCCTATTTGTTCGATCTGATCGATTCGCTCGGCTACGATGGATGGATCGGTTGCGAATATCGTCCGAAGGCGGGCACGTCCGACGGCCTCGGCTGGATCAAATCCTATCTCTGACACAGGAGCGACGCGAATGAAGATCCTCATTACTGGCGGCGCCGGTTTCTTGGGCCAGCGGCTTGCCAGACGCCTGCTCGATCGCGGCGAACTAAACGGCAAGCCGATTAGCGAACTGGTTTTGCTCGACGTCGCGCGTCCCGCCGATGCGCGCCTTCTCGCCGATTCCCGCGTGCGCGCCGAAACCGGCGACATCTCGGATCGCGCGGTGCTGGAACGTCACGTCGACGCGAGCACGGAAGCGATCTTCCATCTCGCGGCGATTGTCTCGGGTCAGGCGGAAGCCGACTTCGACCTCGGGATGAAGATCAATCTCGACGCATCGCGTGCGTTGCTCGAAGTGTGCCGCGCGGCGGGCCATGTGCCGCGCGTCGTGTTCACGAGCTCGGTCGCGGTCTATGGCGGCACGCTGCCCGCCATCGTTCGGGACGACACGGCGCTCAACCCGCAATCCTCGTACGGGACGCAGAAGGCGATCGCCGAATTGCTGCTGTGCGACTATGCGCGGCGCGGTTTCGTCGATGGCCGCGTGCTGCGGCTTCCGACCATCAGCGTGCGGCCGGGCAAGCCGAACGCGGCGGCGTCGTCGTTCGCGAGCGGGATCATTCGCGAGCCGCTGAACGGCGAGCGCTCGGTCTGTCCGGTCGATGGCGGCACGCGCTTGTGGCTGCTGTCGCCGCGAAGCGCGATCGAGGCGCTGATCGCTGGCTGCGAGCTGGATCGTGCGGCGCTGGGAGATCGTCCGGTCGTCAATCTGCCGGGCTTGTCGGTGAGCGTCGACGAAATGGTCGCGGCCTTGCGCGAAGTGGCGGGCGATGAAGCGGCCGCGCGCATCGACTGGCAACGCGACGAGCGCATCGAGAAGATCGTCGGAAGCTGGCCGGGCGCGTGGGATACGTCGCGGGCGGAGGCGCTTGGGCTTGGCGGGGATGGGTCGTTCGTGGAGGTGGTTCGGGGGTATATCGAGGAGCAACGGGACGCGTGAGCAGCGCCCGTCCGCAACAACCAGCGTGACGCGCTCTCCCTGCACGCCGTCACGCTTCCTTCCGCATTTCCGCGCTAAACTCATCCCTTAAATGTGACGAAGGCCGGCCCGGCGCTCCATGCGCCGCCATGGATCACGGGCGTCGCTCGCCCGTTTCTCCCCATTCTTCCGGTTTGCGCCTTTCGCCGCCTTCGCGCGCGAAACCGCTTCGTCCCGTCACTTGCCGTAGCGCCAAGCGGGAGAATCCCATGTTGCTGCATCAGCTAGTCGATCGGTTCGGCCCGATCATCGTTTTCATCAACGTGATGGGCTCGGCCCTCGGGCTGCCCGTGCCCGCCATGCCCACGATGATCATCGTCGGCGCGTCGATCGCGTTGATGGCCGTGAACGGCGCCGCTTTCTGGACGCCCTTGCTCGGTGTGCTGGCCGTCGCGGTGGCGGGCGGCGTGCTCGGCGACTTCGTCTGGTTCCAGGGCGGACGCAAATACGGCGACCGCACGCTCAAAACCATCTGCAAGCTGTCCCTTTCGCGCGATACCTGCGTGAAGAAGACCGAACGCTTCTTCGGGCGATGGGGCGTGCGCATTCTGCTCGTCGCCAAGTTCATTCCCGGTCTGTCGCTCGTCTCGGTGCCGCTCGCCGGCGCGATGGGCGTGCGCCTGCGCAGCTTCATCGCGCACGATGGCGCAGGCATCGCGTTGTGGGGAGCGGTCGGCCTGAGCGTCGGCGTGCTGTTCGCAGCCGAGCTGGAAATGGTCTTCGCGTTGATCTCGCGGCTCGGCCGGCAAGCCGGCATGGTCGTCGCGGTCTTGCTGGCGATCTACGTGACGTATCGCTGGTGGCGTCGCCGTGCGCTGATGGCGACGCTGGAAAAAGCGCGCATCACCGTCGACGATCTCTACGCGCTGATGCACGCCGAACCGCTGCCCGTGATCTTCGACATCCGCTCGCCGGAAAAGCGCATGCTCGACCCGTTCGCGATTCCAGGCTCGCTCTTCGCGGACGAGCGCGAACTGCAGAAGATCATCGAAAGCTATGACAAGTCGCGCAAGGTCGTCATCTATTGCTCCTGCCCGAACGAAGTGTCGGCGGCGTGGATGGCGAAGACCATGCGCAACGCGGGCTTTAAAGACGTGCTCCCGCTGACCGGCGGTCTCGACGCATGGCGGCTCGCCGGTTTCGAAGTTGCTAACTTGACCGAGTTCGGCGAGCTCGCGGCGACGAGCCCCGAGGAAGCGGAGCAGATGGCCTCCGCCTGCACGTTGCCCATCGTGCAGCAGGTACAGGCGGTACAGGCCGCGCAGACGTCCCAGGCAACTGCGTCCTTGCATGAACCAGGGTTACCACACGGAGATCGCGCATGAGTACGACCCCGAGTAACGGGCACGCAATGGAGATGCCGAACGTCATCGCCTGGAGTTCGGGGATGCCGCCGCCCGACGATCCCAACGTCGTGGCCACGGGCGTCAGTGCATCCGCATCCGCCGACGACAACGCGCCGTTCTCGCCGCTGCAAACACGCTCGCATCAGATGTTTCCGCGCCTCACCGATGCCGAGATCGAGCGCATGAGCCGCTTCGGCACGGCGGCGCGCTGGCGTGCGGGCGAGTGGATGTTCCGGATGGGCGAAGTCGGGCGCGGCATGGTCATCATCCTGAGCGGGCTCGTGCGCGTCACGCGGCGCGATGCGCTCGGCGGCAATCACCTGATCGTCGAACATGGCGCGGGACATTTCCTCGCGGAAGTCGCACAGCTTTCGGGCAAGCCCTGTCTCGTCGATGGCATCGCGGTGGAGGATGTCGAAGGCATCGTCGTGCCGCCGGAGCGGCTGCGCGCGCTGCTCGTCGCGGAAGCGGAACTCGGCGAGCGCATCATGCGCGCGCTGATTCTGCGGCGCGTCGGCCTGATCGAAAAGGGCAGCGGCCCGGTGCTGCTCGGCCAGTCCGACGATGGCCGGCTCGTGTCGCTGCAAGGCTTTCTGCGCCGCAATGGTTATCCGCATACGGTCATCGACGCCTGCTCGGACCCGGATGCAATCGCGCTGCTCGAACGCATCTCGGCGTCGACGGCGGATTTTCCGCTCGTCATCTGTCCGGATGGCACGGTGCTGCGCGCACCCGACGAGAATCAGCTCGCGACGCAGCTCGGCTGGCTGCCCGAGTTCGATCCGGCCCATGTCTACGATGTCGCTATCGTCGGGGCCGGTCCGGCCGGTCTGGCGACGGCCGTTTATGCGGCGTCCGAAGGGCTGTCGGTGGCGGTGTTCGATTGCCGCGCACCGGGCGGGCAGGCGGGCGCGAGCGCGCGCATCGAAAATTATCTCGGCTTTCCGACCGGCATCTCCGGCCAGGCGCTCGCGGGCCGCGCGTTCGTGCAGGCCCAGAAATTCGGCGCGCATATCGCGATTCCGACCCGCATCAAGGCGCTGCACTGCGGTTCGTCGCCGATTCAGATCGAGTTGGAGAACGGCGCGCGCGTGACGACGCAGACGGTCGTGATCGCGTCCGGGGCGGCGTATCGACGGCCGGCGATCGACGGGCTCGAGCGATACGAAGGGCATGGCACGTACTACTGGGCGTCGCCAGTCGAGGCGAAGCTTTGCAAGAACGCGGAGGTCGTGCTCGTCGGCGGCGGCAATTCGGCTGGGCAGGCGGCCGTGTATCTCGCCTCGCACGCGAAGCACGTCCATGTGCTGATTCGCGGTTCCGGGCTCGCGGCGAGCATGTCGCATTATCTGGTGGAGCGCATCGGCTCGCTGCCGAACGTGACGGTGCGCACGCATACGGAAATCGTCTCGCTAACGGGCGATGACCGCGCGCTCACCGCCGTCCAGTGCAAGACGCCTGACGGCCCGCTCACGCTCGAATCGCGGCATCTGTTTCTCTTCACCGGCGCGAACCCGAACACGGACTGGCTGCGCGACTGCAGCGTGAGCGTCGATGGAAAGGGCTTCGTGCTGACCGGTCCCGAAGCGCACGACGGACGCACGCAGGGCGTCATGGGCCTGGAAACGAGCGTGCCGGGCGTCTTCGCGATCGGCGATGTGCGTTCGACTTCGACGAAGCGCGTCGCGGCTGCCGTCGGCGAAGGCGCGGCGGTCGTCGCGCAGATTCATGGCTTGCTGGCGCAGCGGCAGGCGTTGAACGTCGCCGGGGCGTAGCGTTTTCAGGCGCTCGCCGGAAACCGCAGCGTGAATTCGATCCACCCATCCAGCGAACACGCGGCCGACGCGCTGCCGCCGTGCATCCGCATGATCGCCTGTACGATCGACAGCCCGAGCCCGCTCGATTCCGTGAACTCGCTGCGGGCCGCATCGCCGCGATAGAAGCGGTCGAAAAGCCGCGCGAGTTCTTGCTGCGCGATGACCGCGCCGCGATTGCCCACGACGATGCATGCGCCGTCCGCGTCGGCATGACCGGACAGGCGCACGACGGTGCCTGCCGCCGCATAACGCACCGCATTCACGACGACGTTGCCGATCGCGCGCCGGCACATGATCGCGTTGGCGTGCATCTCGCCGCTCGCGTCGATGGCGAACGTGATGCGGCGTTCCTCCGCGATGCCTTCGAAATACGCCGCGATGGTTTCGAGTTCCTCGCGAATGTCGATTCGCTCGCGCTCCATCGGCTGTTGCGAATGATCGGCTTGCGCGAGAAACAGGATGTTCTGCGCGATGCGCGAAAGCCGCTCCAGCTCTTCGAGATTCGATTCCAGCACGCCGCGATATTCGGCCACGCTGCGTTCGTGCGCGAGCATCACTTGCGTCTCGCCGATCAGTACGCCAATCGGCGTGCGCAACTCGTGCGCGAGGTCCGCCGAGAATTGCAGCAGGCGTTCGTAGCCATGTTCGAGCCGATCGAGCATCGCATTGAACGACGCCGCGAGGCTTTGCAGTTCCGCCGGTGCATGCGCGACGTCGAGCCGTGCCGACATGCGGTTCGGCGTGATCTCCGCGGCCTTGGCGGCCATCAGCTTCAGCGGCATCAATCCGCGGCTCGTGACCCAGTACGCGAGCAGCATCGTCACCGCCACCGCGCCGATCACCGTGAACCATACGCGCTTCAGGTAGGCCGACAACACGTGCGCTTCCTGCGTCATCACGTGCGCCGCGATGATGTCGACCACTTCGCCGCTATCGCCGATGCGCGCCTGTGCGCCGACCCAGCGCATTCGCACGCCATCGGCGCGCGTGCCTTCGTAGAGATCGTCGAGACCGATGGCGCGGTCGACCGGCACGATCGACAGCGGCGGCAACGGCATGTGCTCGGGATTGACGTTGATGAAGGGCGCCGTTCCCGCGCGTCGAAAGAGAATCACGTCTTGCCGGTCACCGAGCATCGTTTCGAAAAGCCGGGGCCGCGCTTCGAGTTCGTTGATCGTGTAAAGGTCGTGCAGCAGCGAGCGGAAGTGTTCGACGCGGGCGATCACCTGATAATCGGCGCGCGTCGACAGTGCGGAGTTGGTCGCGTGATAAAGCGACGCGCCGACCATGCCGACGACCGCGCATACGATCGCCGCAAACGACAGCGCGATGCGAACCGCAAGCGATCGCGAAGGCCGCTTCAAGAATCCTCTCCGAACGAATAGCCGATGCTGCGCACGGTATGAATCAGCTTCAGTTCGAACGGATTGTCGATCTTCGCGCGCAGACGCTTGATCGCGACATCGACGACGTTCGTATCGCTATCGAAGTTCATGTCCCACACCTCGGATGCGATCAGCGTGCGCGAGAGCGCTTCGCCCTGATGCTTGCAGAAGAGATGCAGCAGCGCGAACTCCTTGTTCGTCAGCACGATGTCGATGCCCTTGCGCGTGACCTTGCGGCGCAGGACATCGACGTGAAGGTCGGCGACCTGAAACGTATCCGATTCGCGCATTACGCCGCGGCGCAACAGCGTGCGAATGCGCAGCACGAGTTCAGTGAACGAGAACGGCTTGACGAGATAGTCGTCCGCCCCGAGTTCGAGGCCGTGAATGCGGTCGCTCACCTGATCGCGCGCCGTGAGAAAAATGACAGGCAAGTCACGCTTCGCGCGCAATGCGGACATGATCTGCCATCCGTCGATGCCCGGCAGCATCACGTCGAGCACGATCAACTCGTAGGGATTGGCGAGCGCCTGATGCAGGCCATCCGTGCCGTTGCGCACGAGATCGACCTGATATCCGGACTCGTTGAGCCCTTTCTTCAGGTAGTCGCCGGTCTTGCGGTCGTCTTCGATCACGAGGATGGTCATGCGTGCGCTTCGCTGTCGTTGCTACGTTGACGTCATTCTGCCAGCGCGCGCGTGAGGCCGGCCGAGTATGACAAAAAAGTCATCGAGTCGTCATCGATCCATCAGCGCCGCGCCGTTAGCATCCGCTTCATGCTCTCGTTTCAAGTCCCATCAACCCGACGCGAGGTTCGACGTGCAGCAAGGAACGCTACAGCCGCTATGGCTGCGTATCACGCACTGGCTCAATGCGCTCGCCATCGTCGTGATGGTGACGAGCGGATGGCAGATCTATAACGCATCGCCCATTTTCAAACCGTTCACGTTTCCATCGTCGATCACGCTCGGCGGCTGGCTCGGCGGCGCGCTGCAATGGCACTTCGCGGCAATGTGGCTGCTGGTGGCGAACTTCATCGTGTATGCGGTGATGAATGTGGTGACCGGGCGCTTTCGCCGGCGCATGTTTCCGTTGAGCATCAGAAGCGTCGTGAACGATGCGCTCGCCGCAGTGCGCGGCAAGCTCGGCCACGACGATCTCACGCACTACAACGCCGTGCAGAAGCTCGCTTATTTCGCGGTGATCGTGGATATCGGGGTCATCATTCTGTCGGGCCTCGTCGTGTGGAAGTCCGTGCAGTTTCCCTTTCTTCGCGCGCTGATGGGCGGCTATGACAATGCCCGCGTCGTGCATTTCTTGGGCATGAGTTTTCTGGTGGCGTTCGTCGTGCTGCATGTGGTGATGGTCGCACTCGTGCCGCGTTCGCTCGTGCTGATGATCAGAGGACGTTGACGCCATGTCGATCCGAAACACCAAGCTCGATGCAGAGTCCATCATCAAGGATGCCGCGAAGGAACTCAAAGCGCCCGCCCGGCGTCTCTTCGGCAAGCGCATTCTGTCGCTCGGCGGCCTCGTGATGCTATCCGGTTGTAATCTCACCGATGACAAGTCCGTCAACGCGATGCTGCGCAAGATATCGTCGTTCAACGACGACGCGCAGGCGCTGCTCTTCGATCCGAACAAGCTCGCACCGACGTATCCCGAGTCGATGATCACGCGTCCGTTTCCTTTCAACGCGTTCTATGACATCGACGAAGTGCCGGAAGTCGATGCATCGGCCTACAAGCTCGAAGTAGGCGGGCGCGTCACGGGCAAGCGCGTGTGGACGCTCGATGAACTGCACGCGATGCCGCAGGAAAGCCAGGTGACACGGCACATTTGCATCGAAGGATGGAGCGCCATTGGCAAGTGGGGCGGCGTGCGTTTCGCGCATGTTCTGGCGCGAGCGGGCGCGGATACGAGCGCGAAGTATGTCGCGTTCCATTGCGCCGATAACTACTCGACGAGCATCGACATGCCGACGGCGCTGCACGCGCAAACGCTGCTCACGCTGACTTACGACGGCCAGATCTTGCCGCCGAAATATGGCTTCCCGATGAAGCTGCGCATGCCGACCAAGCTCGGCTACAAGAACCCGAAGCATATCGTCGCGATTACCGTGACCAACGATTACCCCGGCGGCTATTGGGAGAACCAGGGCTACAACTGGTTCGGCGGTTCCTGATGTTGCTTTTTCTATCGCTTACGTTGTCCACTCACTGAAGGAGATTCAATGTCGATTCGCACGAAACTCGGCCTCAGCATCGCGGCTCTCGCATTCACGACCGCCGCCTTCGCTCAGGCGCCCGCAGGCAAGCCCGCGCGCATTCGCGGCGATATCGTCGCGTTGTCGGGCGATACCTTGACCGTGCATCGCCGCAGCGGCGATACGGTGAAGATCGCGGTGAAAGCGGATACGCCCGTGTCGGCGCTGAAGAACATCAAGCTGGCCGACATCAAGCCGGGCCAGTTCGTGGGCACCGCAGCCACCACCGGCACCGATGGCAAGCTCACCGCAACGGAAGTGCTCGTGTTCCCGGAAGCCGCACGCGGCACGGGCGAAGGCCACTATGCGTGGGATCTCGGCCCGCAAAGCTCGATGACCAACGCGAACGTCGATCAGGTCGTGCAGGGCACGAGCGGACGCGACCTGAAGCTGTCGTACAAGGGCGGATCGAACGCGGTGACGGTGCCGGAGAACGTGCCGGTCGTCACTTTCGCGCCGGCGACGCATGACGATCTGAAGCCGGGCAAGAAGGTGTTCGTGGTGGCGAGCCCGGAAAGCGGCGGCGCCTATGCTGCGCAGCGGATCGTCGTCGAGAAGGATGGCGTCGCCCCGCCGATGTAATCGCAGCGGCGCTTGTTTCAGGCCGCGTCGCGCTTCTGAGTCATATGCTCGAAGAAGCGCGACGCGCGCCGGTCTCCCGCATACGCCGAGTTGATCCGCACCCACGGACACGCTTCCCCGTTCGGCCGATAGTAGCTCCCCGGCGCGAGCGTGACGCCGAACTTCACGGCTTCATCGACCAGCACCGCTGAATCGCCGATGCCCGGCACGCTCGCCCAGACGAAGCTGCCGCCGCTCGGTTCATCGAACACTGTCCATCCATAGCCTTCGAGCTGCTGCACCGCACTCGACAGCGAATCGCGCACGCGCTTGCGCAGCCGCTCCAGATACTTGCGATACGTGCCGCGTTCGAGCAGGCTCGCCGCGACGCTCTCCGCGAATCGCGTGCCGCCGAGGCTCGTCAGCACTTTCACATCGACGAGACCCTTCACGAGTTGCCGGTTCGCGGCCAGATAGCCAATCCGCAGCGACGACGACAGCGTCTTCGACAAGCCGCCCACGTAAATCACACGGTCGAGCTGATCGAGCGACGCGAGCCGTTGCGTCGGCACGGCCTGGAAATCGGCGTAGATATCGTCCTCGACGATGGAGAAGCCGTGCAGCGTCGCGAGTTGCAGCAGCTTGAACGCGACCTGCGGCGCAATGTTCGTCGCGGTCGGATTCTGGAAGACCGTGTTGACGAAGAAGAGCTTCGGCTTGTGTTGCTTGAGCAGGGCTTCGGCTGCGTCGACGTCCGGCCCGTTCGCGAGCCGCGGCACGCCGACGAGACGCACGCCTTGCAGCTTCAGCAGGCCGAAGAGGTTGTAGTAGCCGGGATCTTCGACGAACACCGTATCGCCCGGCTTAAGCATCGTTCGCACGATCAGGTCGAGCGCCTGGCTCGCGCCGTTCGTGATCATCACGTTCGGCAGATCGGCGGCGATGCCGAGCGCGTTGAGCCGCAGCGTCACTTGCTGGCGCAGGCTGGCGTCGCCGTGCGGAATCGCGTAGTCGATCACGCTCGATATATCGCTGCGCGACGCCTGACGGATGGCTTGAGTGAGGCCATCGAGATCGCGCCACGCCTCCGGGATGAAACCGCTCGAGAGCTTCAGCGTCTCGCCGGGGTAGTTGAACTGCTGAAGCACCTGATTCGATTCTTCTTCCGCGAGACGCGGATCGCAATTGCCCGACTCGCCCTCCCGGTCATCGACGCGATTCGCCACGTAAAAACCCGAGCCGTGCTTCGGCTGGATCAGCCCGCGCGACGCGAGGCGGTCGTAAGCCTCGATCACCGGAAAGCGGCTGATGCGCTGTTCGGCGGCAAGCTGACGGATCGACGGCAGCTTCGCGCCGGCGAGCACGCGCCGCGAGCGGATCATCGCTTCGATCTGGCTGACGATCTGCTCGGTGAGCGGAACGCCGGTCGCGCCGTCGATTCTGAGCGGAAGTGCGTTCATCGTTTGAAGTGTTCGGTGGAGTCGGGTGAACAGTTGCACGCGCTGTTTGCACGAGTGTCAGAAGTGATTCGAACGCAGCCGTAAAGCCGTGTCAAGCTGTCCGATCGGCTAATGCAGTGTCCGCGCGCTGGCCGAACAGCGTGAACTGTTCACGCAGTCTGACTGAACAGTTCCGATGCAACTGTACGCAAGTGTTCATTCAAGATGTTCCGAACCGGCCCAATAATGTGTTCAACGGCTCGGCGACCACTTTCCCGGCGCGGCCATCCGATGAGTCAACTGGGAGCGGCATCATGCGTGAAATCCGGACATTCGAACTCGACCGGCGCGATGCGCCGACGCGGTGGAGTAGCCACCGCCCGCAAACGCTGCGCGTACTGCGCGGGCAAATCTGGATGACGGTGGAAGGCGAGGCGGACGATCACTGGCTGAATGCCGGCGACGCGATCGAACTGAAGCCGTATTCGACGATCTGGGTCAGCGGCGCCTGCGAGGGCAGCCGGTTTTCGCTGGCGTCGGAGTCGGCGTCAGCGCGAAGTCTTGCTGCGCTCATTCACGCGTGGCTGGCGCGGTGCGCGGCGCAGAGCGGAACGGCTGTGTCGAACGTGTAGCGCGCAGGCGAAAAAAAAACCCGGCCAAGGCCGGGTCCAATGTTCCCGCGCTCTTTCGAGCGCGGTCACCTGCAAAACCACGCGCGAGCTTAAGCCGCGAGCAGCGAACGCAGCACGAACGGCAAAATCCCGCCGTGCTTGTAGTAGTCGACTTCGATCGGCGTATCGATACGCAGCAGCACTTGCACGCGATCGTTCTTGCCATCCTTGCGATGGATCACGAGCGTCACTTCCTGCTGCGGCTTGAAGTTATCGCCGAGGCCTTCGATGTCGTACGTTTCTTCGCCGGTGATGTTCAGCGACTGGATGCTGTCCGCGCCCTTGAACTGCAGCGGCAGCACGCCCATGCCGACGAGGTTCGAGCGATGGATACGCTCGAAGCTGCGCGCGACCACGGCCTTCACGCCGAGCAACTGCGTGCCCTTCGCGGCCCAGTCGCGCGACGAACCCGTGCCGTACTCTTCGCCCGCGAAGATGACAGTCGGCGTTTCGTCGGCGATGTACTTCATCGCGGCGTCATAGATCGACAGTTGTTCGCCGCTCGGCTGATGAATCGTCAGGCCGCCTTCGACGCGCGTGCCGTCCGCCTTCGCCGGAATCATCAGGTTCTTGATGCGGACGTTCGCGAACGTGCCGCGCATCATCACGTCGTGATTGCCGCGACGCGAGCCGTAGCTGTTGAAGTCGGCCTTCTGCACGCCGTTCGCCTTCAGCCACACGCCCGCCGGCGACGTTTCCTTGATCGAACCCGCCGGGCTGATGTGGTCGGTCGTCACGGAATCGCCGAAGATGCCGAGCGCGCGTGCGCCCTTCACTGCGGGGATCGAATCGGCCGGCTTCATCGAGAAGTCGTCGCCGAAGAACGGCGGCTCAGCGATGTACGTCGACTTCGGCCAGTCGTAGACCTGACCCGTTTCGCCCGCGATCTTGCTCCACAGGTCGCCTTCCGTCGTGAGCTGCGCGTAGTTCTTGCGGAACGCGTCGGCGTCGAGCGCGAACTTGAGCAGCGCGTGCACTTCTTCGCTCGTCGGCCAGATGTCGCCGAGGTAGACGTCGCGGCCATCCTTGCCCTGACCGACCGGCTCGGTCATCAGGTCGCGCGTGATGTTGCCCGCGATGGCATAGGCCACGACCAGCGGCGGCGAAGCCAGGAAGTTCGAGCGGATGTTCGGGTGAATGCGCGCTTCGAAGTTGCGGTTGCCCGACAGCACGGCGGCCGCGACGATATCGTTCTTCACGATCGCGTCGTTGAGTTCCGGCGTCAGGTCGCCCGCATTGCCGATACACGTCGTGCAGCCGTAAGCGGCCAGCGTGAAACCGAGCTTGTCGAGATACTGCAGCAGGTCGGTCTTCGTCAGGTACTCGGTGACGATGCGCGATCCCGGCGCGAGCGACGTCTTGATGTGCGGCGCCACCGTCAGACCGGCTTCGACGGCCTTCTTCGCGAGCAGGCCGGCCGCGAGCAGCACGCTCGGGTTCGACGTGTTCGTGCACGAGGTAATGGCCGCGATCAGCACGTCGCCGTTCTTCACGTCGATGCCGTCAGCCGTCTTGTACGTCGCTTGCAGGTCTTCCGGCTTCTTCGCAAAGCCGTTTTCGCCGACCGGCTTCGAGAACAGGTCGGTGAACGTGCTCTTCACGTTGCCGATCTCGATGCGGTCTTGCGGACGCTTCGGGCCGGCGAGCGACGGCGCAACGGTCGACAGATCGAGCGTGAGCGTCTTCGTGTAGTCGATGTCGCCGGCGTGCGGCACGCCCCACAGGTTCTGCGCCTTGAAGTAGTTCTCGAAGGCGGCGATTTCCGCGTCGGTGCGGCCCGTGCCCTTGAAGTAGTCGATGGTCTTTTCGTCGACCGGGAAGAAGCCCATCGTCGCGCCGTATTCCGGCGCCATGTTGCCGATGGTCGCGCGGTCCGGCACCGCGATCGACGCCGTGCCTTCACCGAAGAACTCGACGAACTTGCCGACGACCTTCTCCTTGCGCAGCATTTCGGTGATGGTCAGCACGAGGTCGGTTGCCGTGCAGCCTTCGCGCAGCTTGCCCTTCAACTCGACGCCGACGACGTCCGGCGTGAGGAAGTACACCGGCTGGCCGAGCATGCCCGCTTCCGCTTCGATGCCGCCCACGCCCCAGCCCACCACGCCGATGCCGTTGATCATCGTCGTGTGCGAATCCGTGCCGACGAGCGTGTCCGGGTAGTACACGGTGTCGCTGCCTTCGGCCTTCTTGTGGACGCCGCGTGCGAGGTACTCGAGGTTGACCTGGTGCACGATGCCGACGCCCGGCGGCACGACCTTGAACGTGTCGAATGCCTGCATGCCCCACTTCATGAACTGGTAGCGCTCGTTATTGCGCTGGAATTCCAGCTTCATGTTCAGGTCGAGCGCGTTCGGTTCGCGGAAGTGGTCGATCTGCACCGAGTGATCGACGACGAGGTCCACCGGCACGAGCGGCTCGATCGCCTTCGGGTCCTTGCCGGCACGCTTCGCGACGCCACGCATCGCGGCAATGTCGGCGAGCAGCGGCACGCCGGTGAAGTCCTGCAGCACCACGCGCGCGACGACGAACGGAATTTCATCGACGCGAGCCGCGTTCGGCTTCCAGTTCGCGAGTTGCTTGATGTGCTCCTCGCTGATCTTCTTGTCGTCGTAGTTGCGCAGCACCGACTCGAGCACGAGACGGATCGAGACCGGCAGGCGCTGGATGTCGACCTTCAGTGCTTCGCCGAGTTGCGGCAGCGAGTAGAACTTGCCTTTGCCGGAACCGCTGTCGAATTCCTTGAGCGTATTGTGGAGATTGTGGGCCATGGTTGTTTTCCTAGGACTAAACGAGGAAATGCTTCGATGCAACGTTTCTGTATGACCGAGTCGATCGACTAAATCACGTACAGATCGACGTATTCATTGACCGGCATTGCTTCCAGCTTTGCCTGATCGAGCGATACCGCGAGGATCGCCTCTTGTTGCTTGGTGGGAAAGCGGCGCGCGAGGTTCGTCTTGAACTTCTCGACGAGCAGCGGAATGCCCTCCGCGCGGCGGCGCTTGTGACCGATCGGATATTCGACCACGACTTCATCGAGCGCCGAACCGTCGTTGAACTCGATGGTCAGCCCGTTCGCGATGGAACGCTTGTCCGGATCGAAATAATCTTTCGTGAACTGCGGGTCTTCCACGCATTCCATTTTTGCGCGCAAGGTGTCGATGCGCGGGTCTTTTGCGACGGCGTCTTCGTAATCCGCTGCGGTCAGGCGGCCGAAGATCAGCGGCACGGCGATCATGTACTGGATGCAGTGATCGCGGTCCGCGGGGTTATCGAGCGGCCCCTTCTTGTCGATGATGCGAATGGCCGCCTCGTGCGTGCGAATGGTGATCTTTTTGATGTCCTCGACGCCCTTGCCGGCTTCTTTCAGCATGCCGTGCAGGGTCATGGCCGCTTCCACCGCCGTCTGCGAGTGGAACTCGGCCGGAAACGATATCTTGAAGAGCACATGCTCCATCACGTACGAGCCATACGGACGCTGAAACTTGAACTCGTTGCCCTTGAAGAGGACATCGTAAAAGCCCCAGGTCTTGGCCGTCAGCACCGACGGATAACCCATTTCGCCGGTCTTCGCGATGAGCGCGAGACGCACGGCGCGCGAGGTGGCATCGCCGGCTGCCCACGACTTGCGCGAGCCGGTGTTCGGCGCATGGCGATACGTGCGCAGCGAATGACCATCGACGAATGCGAGCGATACCGCGTTGATGAGCTCTTCGCGCGAGAGGCCGATCATCTGTCCGACCACCGCCGTGGAAGCGAGCTTCACCAGCAGCACGTGATCGAGGCCGACCTTGTTGAACGAGTTCTCGAGCGCGATGCAGCCTTGGATTTCGTGCGCCTTGATCATCGCGATCAGGACGTCTTTCATGGTGAGCGGCTTTTTGCCGGATGCGACGGCGTTGCGCGAAAGCCAGTCCGCGGTCGCCAGAATGCCGCCCAGGTTGTCCGACGGATGGCCCCATTCGGCGGCGAGCCAGGTGTCGTTGAAGTCGAGCCAGCGGATCATCGCGCCGATGTTGAAGGCGGCCTGAACCGGGTCGAGCTGGAACTGCGTGCCCGGCACTTTCGCGCCATTGGGGACGATCGTGCCGGGCACGATCGGTCCCATCAGCTTGGTGCAGGCGGGATAGGAGAGGGCTTCGAGTCCGCAACCGAGCGTGTCGATCAGACAGTTGCGCGCCGTTTCGAGCGCAAGCGTGCTGTCGACGCCGTAGTTGAGAACATAGTCGACTATGTCTACGAGTACCTTGTCCGGCTCAGGGCGGACATTGGAGATCGGTGCGGACATCGAGGATTCCCTGTTTGATGTGCTGACGTTGCTTATTCCGCCGGCTTGAGCAGCAGCGGGTTCTGCTTCAGCGCTTCGGACTGCGTCGGCGCAGCCGCGCCTGCGGCCATTTCGGACGTCATGCACTCGTCGGCGAGTCGCGAGGAGTCCTTGTCCGAGAACAGCATCGCCTTGGTCGGGATCACGACGAGATCCATGCCCGTTGCCGAATCGTGGAAGCGATCGGCGCCGGTCGTCGTATCCTGACGCGGCAGCTTGTAGTCCTTCTTCGCCCAGTTGACCGTGACGATTGCGTCACGCTTCATGTCGCCCTTCAGATAGAAAGCAAGACCGTCCTTGCAGGCCCACTTCACGGCGCCTTCGGGAACCGGGTCCGTCTTGGCTGCTGCAGCCGCCGCCGCCTTGGGGGAGCGTTTGATGATGCGGCGCGCCGGGGCTGGGCGCTTGGCCTTGCTCGCGCCCGACTCGGTTGTCGCGGCGAAGGCGTCGGCGCTCACGAACACGCTGGTGGTGGCGAGCGTGCCGACGATTGCAGCGATCAGAAGCTTATTCATCTAAAAACCTTTCAAAAACATTTGGGTTGATTGGCGGTTGTTGCGCGGATTGGAACGCTTTACCCGCGGTTCCGATCGCGCAAGCCCGCTATTTTCGCTTATTTATCGGCACGAACTTCAAATTCTCCGGCCCCGTGTAATTCGCGCTCGGGCGGATGATCTTGTTGTCGATGCGCTGCTCGATGATGTGCGCGCTCCAGCCCGACGTGCGCGAAATGACGAAGAGCGGCGTGAACATCGCGGTGGGCACGCCCATCATGTGATACGAGACTGCGCTGAACCAGTCGAGGTTCGGGAACATCTTCTTCGCGTCCCACATGACCGATTCGAGGCGTTCCGCGATATCGAAGAGCTTCGTGTCGCCGGCTTCGGTCGACAGCGACTTCGCGACTTCCTTGATGACCTTGTTGCGCGGATCGGAGATGGTATAGACCGGATGCCCGAAGCCGATCACCACTTCCTTGTTCTCGACGCGGCGGCGAATGTCCGCTTCGGCTTCGTCAGGCGTCTGATAACGCGACTGGATTTCGAACGCGACTTCATTGGCGCCGCCATGCTTCGGGCCGCGCAGCGCGCCGATCGCGCCGGTGATCGCGGAATACATGTCCGAACCCGTTCCCGCGATGACCCGCCCCGTGAACGTCGATGCGTTGAACTCGTGCTCTGCATAGAGATTGAGCGAGACGTGCATCGCCTTGACCCACGATTCGGACGGCTTCACGCCATGCAGCAGATGCAGGAAGTGACCGCCGATGGAATCGTCGTCGGTTTCGACTTCGATGCGCCGGCCGTTGTGCGAATAGTGGTACCAGTAGAGCAGCATGGAGCCGAGCGACGCCATCAGGCGATCGGCGATGTCCTTCGCGCCGGGGACGTTGTGGTCGTCCTTCTCGGGCAATACGGTGCCGAGCACGGAGACGCCGGTGCGCATCACGTCCATCGGATGCGCGGACGCCGGAATCCATTCGAGCGCGGCCTTCACGTTGGCGGGCAGTCCGCGCAGCGCTTTCAGCTTCGCCTTGTACGCCGTCAGTTCCGCGATGTTCGGCAGCTTGCCGTGCACGAGCAGATACGCGATTTCCTCGAATTCGGAAGTCGTCGCGACATCGAGGATGTCGTAGCCGCGATAGTGCAGGTCGTTGCCGGTCTTGCCGACCGTGCACAGCGCGGTGTTGCCCGCCGTCACGCCGGACAGCGCGACGGATTTCTTCGGTTTGAAACCACCCGCTGCTGCGGGCGCGTCGGTCGTTGCGGTATCGCTCATTGCTTCAAGTCTCCTGTGAACGCTCGTGCAGCAGCGTCGTCTCTTTTGCTTGAAAGGCGCGCCGGGTATTCGGCCCGTACGCGGCGTAACGAAACCTTTGCATTTATGCCGCGCTTCCCGTCGATGCCGCTGCGAACAGCGGGGCGCATTCGTCGGGGATCGCGTGGCCGGTGGCTTGCGCGCGGCGCAACACGGACCAGTAATAGCGATAGCTCGCGCGATCGTGCAGCGTGTCGCCGTGGCGCGTCGGGCCCCACTGCGCGCGTTGCGCGGCCAGCAGAATTTCGGCGGCGAGCGCGATCTCGTCGGCGCGCGGCGAGAAGGCATTGACGATGGGCCGGATCTGCGACGGATGGATGCTCCACATGCGCGTATAGCCAAACTCATTGCGGGCGCGGGCGGCATCGTTCGCGACGACGCTCATGTCCCGCACTTCCGTCGACACGTTATGCGAGGGCGCCTTGCCATGCGCGTGACATGCGGCCGCGATTTCCAGCTTCGCGCGACGCACGAGCGGATGCTCGAACTGGCCGGGCGAGCGCATGGCGGTATCGGGAATGGCGCCGTTGTGCGCCGACACGAAGTCCATCAGGCCGAAACTCAGCGATTCGACGCCGGGCAGCGCGGCCAGTTCGAAGACTTCCGCGAGCGCGCCGTGCGTTTCGATCAGCAGGTGACACGGAATGGATTGCGCGATGCCGAACTCACTGCGCGATGCCTCGATGAACGCGATCATCTCGGCGGCGTCGAACACGCTGCGGATTTTCGGCAGCATCACGAAGGCGGGCGCTTTCTTCGCCTGGCGAAGGATGATGCGGACGTCGTCCCGCCACGCGCGATGATGAAAGTCATGGATGCGAACGCCGACGCGCCCGAAGCGGTCATCCTCGCCGCCGACGAACGACGCCACCATCTCCGCATGTTCGGCTTCGTGGCCGACTTGCGCGCCGTCCTCGCAATCGAGCGTGATGTCGAACACCGGCCCGAGTTCGGCCTGCAGCGCGAGCGACTTCCGGATCAGCTTTTCGCTGCCGGCATAGTGGTCGCAGGGCGGCAGGACGGCGGGCTGCGGCTCGCCGTCGAACAGCACTTCTGCGGGTGTGAGAGCGGGCATTGTCGGCGTCGGCTCCGATTGAAAAGAGAGTTCGATGCTGCTCGTGCTTCTGATTCGGACGCGCTCGAGGGCTTGCTTGCTTTCGTTCAAGCGCGATCGAATCAGCCGCGAACGCCGCAAAGCGTTCGCGCTGACGGGAACCGCGAAGGCTCCCGATGATGCCGTGCTGCTTACTTGCCCAGCAGATGCGCCACGCCGTCGCGCTCTTCGAGCAGTTCGTTCAGCGTGCCGTCCATCTTCTCGCGCGAGAACGCGTCGATTTCCAGGCCCTCGACGCGCTTGTACTCGCCGTTTTCACACGTGACCGGCACGCCGTAGACGATGTCTTCCGGAATGCCATACGAGCCGTCCGACGGAATGCCCATCGTGACCCACTTGCCGTTGGTGCCGAGCACCCAGTCACGCACGTGATCGATGGCCGCGTTAGCCGCCGATGCCGCCGACGACAGGCCGCGCGCTTCGATGATCGCCGCGCCGCGCTTGGCGACGGTCGGGATGAACGTGTTGCGGTTCCATTCGTCGTCGTTGATCAGCTTCGTGAGGCTCTCGCCTTCGGCGGTCGCGAAGCGGAAGTCGGGGTACATCGTCGGCGAGTGATTGCCCCACACAACGAGCTTTTCGATCGACGCGACCGGCTTGCCCGACTTGGCCGCCAGTTGCGACAGCGCGCGGTTGTGGTCCAGGCGCAGCATGGCGGTGAAGTTCTTCTTCGGCAGGTCCGGCGCCGACTTCATCGCGATATAGGCGTTCGTGTTCGCCGGGTTGCCGACGACCAGTACCTTCACGTCGCGGCTCGCGACTTCGTTCAGCGCGCGGCCCTGAACCGTGAAGATTTCGGCGTTCGCCGACAGCAGGTCCTTGCGTTCCATGCCCTTCGAACGCGGACGCGCACCGACCAGCAACGCGATGTCGGCGTCCTTGAACGCGACCTTGGGATCGTCCGTGACGACCACGCCCGCGAGCAGCGGGAATGCGCAGTCTTCCAGTTCCATCACGACGCCCTTCACGGCGGCTTGCGCTTGCGGCAGATCGAGCAACTGAAGGATCACGGGCTGGTCTTTGCCGAGCAGATCGCCATTGGCGATACGGAACAGCAGCGAGTAGCCGATTTGACCTGCGGCGCCGGTTACGGCAACGCGCTTTGCGGACTTAGCCATTGAAACTCTCCTGACGGTGCGTGGAACGCTAGGGAAAAACGCTATTTTATGCGCGTTACGCGAAGCGTTGATGAAGACATGCCGGCGATGCCGCAGCGCTCTCCGATAGCGGCGCAACGCATGGCTCCGCATGAAAGCGTGACGGCATGGCTGTCATGCCATGAATCCTTCTTCGAGCGAGAGACTGCGCGGTGTGACGTGAGGAAACGGCGATTCGCTAGAGTCTGACGGACAAGCGCCCATTCGAGACGGCGCTGGACGTTGCGAGGCGGTAGGCAGGCAGCGGCGCGCGAATCGATTGGCCGATCGGCGTGAGGCGAAAGCGAAAGGGCGTGCCTGGCGGTTGGCGGCGCTGCCCGCGATGTGCCGAACGCACCGTTCACCGGCGAAATGCGCCGATTGAACCGGTCCAAACGAACTTTCCACGGACTGCGCGGCGACCCGCAAACCCTTGCTCGCTAAGGAGTGTAGGATTGGTCGGAGGCAAAGTCAACAGTATCTTATGTCTTATATAAGACATAGGATCATGCGTGAAAATGTGGACGCGCGGCAGCCCTTTGTGTTGAAATGCGCGGCATGAATTCCAACGCGGCAAATCCGGCGAGCACCACCTCACCCAACGGCAACGCACAGTCGGCCGAGGGCGCGCCGTCGCCGACGTTCAGCCCGCTGTATCAGCAGATCAAGGCGCTGATTACGCAGGGCCTCGAATCGGGCGAGTGGAAGCCGGGCGAGATCATCCCCAGCGAAGTGGAACTGGCCGCGCGCTATAAGGTGAGCCAGGGCACCGTCCGCAAGGCCATCGACGAACTCGCCGCCGACAATCTCCTCGTGCGCCGTCAAGGCAAGGGCACGTTCGTTGCGACGCATAGCGAAGATCGCGTGCAGTTCCGCTTCCTGCGCCTTTTGCCCGATGACGGCGACGTTCATCCCCATGTAAGCCGCCTGCTCGAATGCCGGCGCCTGCGTGCGCCCGCCGAAATCGCGCGTCAGCTCGATCTCAAGCCCGCCGATCCCGTGGTGCTCATCAAGCGCCTGCTGCAGTTCGACGGCGAAACGACCGTGTTCGACGAAATCTGGTTACCGGGCGCGGTTTTCCGCGGACTGACGGCCGAGCGGCTCGCCGATTACAAGGGCCCGCTGTACGCGATGTTCGAAACGGAGTTCGGCACGCGCATGATCCGGGCGTCGGAGAAGATTCGCGCGGTGGCGGCGGACGAGCCGGTCGCGCAATTGCTGCAAGTGCAGCCGGGTTTTCCGCTTCTTTCGGTCGAACGGATCTCGTACACGTACGGCGATCGCCCGGTCGAAGTGCGGCGCGGCTGGTATGTCACGACCGGCTACTACTATCAGAACGACTTGAGTTGACCGATTGAACAGACGCGGCGGGCATCGGCCGGGCGGTCCGCGAAGCATCGACAAAGCATTCACGTTCGCCATTTTCACGCGTGCAGCAATAGTCTCTTGGGCGGGTTTTCCCTGCAGCGTGAAATAAAAAGGCGCTAAAATCGCGGGTTAGTGTAATAACAAGTTGGGGTCTAGCATGGCTGAAGCCGTAAAAAAACCAAGGCCCGAGTACCGGAACATCGGGCTTGGACAGATTGCGAAATATCGCTTGCCGCTAGCAGGGAAGGTCTCCATCCTGCACCGTATCAGCGGCTTGCTGCTCTTCGTTGCACTGCCGTTCCTTCTCTATCTGCTCGATCAGAGTCTGACGTCGGAAATTAGTTTCGACGCATTCAAAGGCTTCCTCGCTCACCCCATCGTCAAAATCATCACGCTCGTGCTGTCCTGGGCGTATCTGCATCACTTCTGCGCAGGCATCCGCTTTCTCGTGCTCGACACGCACGTCGCCGTGAACAAGGAAGGCGGCCGTCAGACGGCGCTTGCCGTGCTCGTCGTGTCGCTGCTGCTGACGCTCGTCGTCGCCCTGAAACTTTTCGGAGCCTTCTAAACATGGGTACCCAGAACCGAGTCGGCTCCAAGCGCCTCGTCGTCGGCGCGCATTACGGCCTGGGCGACTGGCTCGCCCAGCGCGTGACCGCAATCGTCGTTGCCGTGTACACCCTCGTCCTGCTCGTGCTGTTCTTCGGCGCGCACAGCTTCTCTTATGAAGGCTGGGCGTCGATCTTCGCGATGCAGTGGATGAAGCTCGCCACTTTCGTAGCCTTGCTTTCGCTCTTCTATCACGCGTACGTCGGCGTGCGCGACATCTGGATGGATTACGTGAAGCCGGTTGGCCTGCGCCTGTTCCTGACGGTGCTGACCGTGCTCTGGCTCATCGGATGCGCCGGCTACGCTGCACAGATTCTCTGGAGAGTTTAAAGAATATGGCTGCAATCAAGACTTCCCTGCCGCGTCGCCGTTTCGACGTGGTCATCGTCGGCGCGGGCGGATCGGGCATGCGCGCATCGCTGCAACTCGCGCGTGCGGGCCTGTCGGTCGCGGTGCTGTCGAAGGTGTTCCCGACGCGCTCGCACACCGTCGCGGCGCAAGGCGGCATCGGCGCATCGCTCGGCAACATGAGCGAAGACAACTGGCACTATCACTTCTACGACACGATCAAGGGTTCCGACTGGCTCGGCGACCAGGACGCGATCGAGTTCATGTGCCGTGAAGCGCCGAACGCAGTCTACGAGCTCGAACACATGGGCATGCCGTTCGACCGCAATGCGGACGGCACCATTTATCAGCGCCCGTTCGGCGGCCACACGGCGAACTACGGCGAGAAGCCTGTGCAGCGCGCCTGCGCGGCGGCCGACCGTACCGGCCACGCGTTGCTGCACACGCTGTATCAGCAGAACGTCGCAGCCAAGACGCACTTCTTCGTCGAATGGATGGCGCTGGACCTGATCCGCGACGCCGACGGTGACGTACTGGGCGTGACCGCGCTCGAGATGGAAACGGGCGAAGTCTATATCCTCGAAGGCAAGACCACGCTGTTCGCCACGGGCGGCGCGGGGCGCATCTTCGCGGCATCGACGAATGCGTTCATCAACACGGGCGACGGCCTCGGCATGGCGGCGCGTTCGGGCATCGCTTTGCAGGACATGGAGTTCTGGCAGTTCCACCCGACCGGCGTGGCCGGCGCGGGCGTGCTGATCACCGAAGGCGTGCGCGGCGAAGGCGGCATTCTGCGTAACTCGAACGGCGACCGCTTCATGGAACGCTATGCGCCGACGCTGAAGGATCTCGCGCCGCGCGACTTCGTTTCGCGTTCGATGGACCAGGAAATCAAGGAAGGGCGCGGCGTGGGTCCGAACAAGGATCACGTGCTGCTCGACCTGTCGCACATCGGCGCCGAGACGATCATGAAGCGTCTGCCGTCGATTCGCGAGATCGCGCTGAAGTTCGCGAACGTGGACTGCATTAAAGAGCCGATCCCGGTCGTTCCGACCATCCATTATCAGATGGGCGGGATTCCGACGAACATGCACGGTCAGGTCGTCGGCACGGCGAACGGCTACAACGAGCCGGTGAACGGCTTCTACGCGGTGGGCGAATGCTCGTGCGTTTCGGTGCACGGCGCGAACCGCCTCGGCACGAATTCGCTGCTGGACCTGGTCGTGTTCGGCCGCGCGGCGGGCAATCACATCATCAAGTACGCGAAGGAATCACGGGAGCACAAGCCGCTGCCGGCCGACGCCGCCGATTTCGCGCTCGAGCGCCTCGCCGTGCTGGAGAAGTCGACCTCGGGCGAATACACGCAGAACATCGCAAACGACATCCGCTCGACGATGCAGGCGCATGCCGGCGTGTTCCGCACGTCCAAGCTGCTGTCGGAAGGCGTGGACAAGGTCGCGGAACTGGCCGAGCGCGTGAAGCACGTGCATCTGAAGGACAAATCGAAGGTGTTCAACACCGCGAAGGTCGAAGCGCTGGAACTGGCGAACCTGATCGAAGTCGCCCGCGCGACGATGGTCTCGGCCGAAGCACGCAAGGAAAGCCGTGGCGCGCACGCGCACAGCGACTACGAGCATCGCGACGACGAAAAATGGATGCGCCATACGCTGTGGTTCAGCGAAGGCAATCGCCTCGACTACAAGCCGGTTCAGATGAAGCCGCTGACGGTCGAATCGGTGCCGCCGAAGGCGCGCACCTTCTAAGGGCAAGGGAATCGAAATGGCAAAACGAATTTTTGAAGTCTACCGCTACGATCCGGACAAGGACGCGGCCCCGCGCATGCAACGTTACGAGCTCGAAATCGACTCGCACGAACGCATGCTGCTGGACGCATTGGTAAAGCTGAAGGCGCTGGACGAAACCTTGTCGTTCCGCCGTTCGTGCCGCGAAGGCGTGTGCGGTTCGGACGCGATGAACATCAACGGCAAGAACGGCCTCGCGTGCTTGACCAATTTGAACGACCTGCCGGAGCGCATCGTGCTGCGTCCGCTGCCGGGCCTGCCGGTCGTGCGCGACCTGATCTGCGACTTCACGCAGTTCTTCAACCAGTATCACTCGATCAAGCCGTACTTGATCAACGACACGCCGCCGCCGGAGAAGGAGCGTCTGCAGTCGCCGGTCGAGCGCGACGAGCTGGACGGCCTGTACGAGTGCATTCTGTGCGCTAGCTGCTCGACGTCGTGCCCGAGCTTCTGGTGGAATCCGGACAAGTTCGTCGGACCGGCGGGCTTGCTGCAAGCCTATCGCTTCATCGCGGACAGCCGCGATCAGGCGACGGGCGAACGCCTCGACAATCTGGAAGATCCGTATCGTCTGTTCCGTTGCCACACGATCATGAACTGCGTCGACGTGTGCCCGAAGGGGCTCAATCCGACGAAGGCGATCGGCAAGATCAAGGAATTGATGGTGCGCCGGGCTGTCTGAAATGGACAATGCGATGGTCGACAAGCAAGACAGCGCTCACCAGTCCGACCCTCTTCGCCGTGCGCGCCTCCGGTGGCGTGCACGGCGCGGCCTGCTGGAAAACGATCTGATCTTCGAACGTTTTTTCAGCCGATATGAGCATGACCTCAGTGACGCCGACGTGGCCGCTTTGACCCGCCTGCTGGAGCTGAGCGACAACGAACTGATGGACCTGCTGCTCGCGCGGACCGAACCGGAAGGCGAGCTTGCCACGCCGGACGTGATTCGCGTGATTCAGATCCTGCGTTCCGTGTGATTTCGGCAGAGATCCGCGGAGTTTTGCACAATGCGCCGTGAGTCCGCGCGCCAAGCGGTTAAAAGCGGACAGCGGTCGATCGTGCAGTCCTGCCGCGCAGCTTCCGTCGTGCAAATTATCGAAAACCTGTATCCATACTTCGATTGAGGATGTGCTATGACCCCGTCAGATGTTAAAGCCACGCTATCGTTCAGCGACAACTCGCCGAGCGTTGAAATGCCGATCTACAAGGGCACGATGGGCCCCGACGTGATCGACATCCGCAAGCTGTACGGTCAGACCGGCAAGTTCACGTATGACCCGGGCTTCATGTCGACGGCGGCGTGCAATTCGGCGATCACCTACATCGACGGCGACAAGGGCGAGCTGCTGTATCGCGGCTACCCGATCGAGCAGTTGGCCGTGAACGCCGACTTCCTCGAAACGTGCTACTTGCTGCTGAAGGGCGAACTGCCCACGGCTGCGCAAAAAGAGGAATTCGTGGACACGGTCACGCGTCACACGATGGTGCACGAGCAGATGCACTTTTTCTTCCGCGGCTTCCGTCGCGACGCGCACCCGATGGCCGTCCTGGTGGCGGCGGTCGGCGCGCTGTCCGCGTTCTACCACGACTCGCTGAACATCAACGATCCGCGTCACCGCGAAGTCTCGGCAATCCGCATGATTGCGAAGCTGCCGACGCTCGTCGCGATGGCGTACAAGTTCAGCATCGGCCAGCCGTTCGTGTATCCGCGCAACGAGCTTTCGTACAGCGCGAACTTCATGCACATGATGTTTGCGAACCCGTGCGAAGAGTACAAGGTCAACGACGTGCTCGTGCGCGCGCTCGACCGCATCCTGATTCTGCACGCGGATCACGAGCAGAACGCGTCGACGTCGACGGTGCGTCTGGCCGGTTCGTCGGGTGCGAATCCGTTCGCGTGTATCGCTGCGGGTATCGCTTGTCTGTGGGGCCCGGCGCACGGCGGCGCGAACGAAGCCGCGCTGAATATGCTGGAAGAGATCGGCTCGGTCGACAACATTCCTGAGTTCATCAAGCAGGTGAAGGACAAGAACTCGGGCGTGAAGCTGATGGGCTTCGGTCACCGCGTGTACAAGAACTACGATCCGCGTGCGAAGCTGATGCGCGAGACCTGCCACGAAGTGCTGAACGAACTGGGCCTGCACGACGACCCGCTCTTCAAGCTCGCGATGGAACTGGAAAAGATCGCGCTGGAAGACGAATACTTCGTGTCGCGCAAGCTGTACCCGAACGTCGACTTCTACTCGGGCATCGTGCAGCGCGCGCTGGGCATCCCGACGTCGATGTTCACGTGCATCTTCGCGATGGCGCGTACGGTGGGCTGGATTGCGCAGTGGAACGAGATGATCGCTGATCCCGAGCAAAAGATCGGCCGTCCGCGCCAGTTGTTCATCGGCCACACGCCGCGTGAAGTGAAGCCGCTCGACAAGCGGTAAGTCGGTTGGTTGAAGTGGTAGTTTGAAAGCCCCGGCGGGTGACTGCCGGGGCTTTTTGCGTCTGGCGGCACGCCAGCGCTGTGGCGCAAGAAGCGTATTCTCGAGCGGCTGGTCCGTGAGCGAACCTAGGCGAGCTATAAGCGCTTGCATACGTCGCACCTTAGCTTGGGGTGGCCGCGACGGTGCGCTTCCTGGTCAAGCAGGTAGTCCCGATCCAGGTATCGCCACCACTACGATAACCCACTGAATTTGCAAGCTTTTTTCGTTTAGCCTAGTACCACGCGCCGTGATGGAAGTGGCATAATCGTCCAACAGGCCGCACCCCATAACACCCCGCAGTCACCTACGAAAGCGCTCACCATGTCCCAGACTCTCTACGACAAGTTGTGGAACACGCACGTTATCCACACGGAAGAGGACGGCACCTCGATCCTCTACATCGATCGTCATTTGCTGCACGAGGTCACGAGCCCGCAAGCGTTCGAAGGTCTGAAGCTGGCCGAGCGCCCGGTGTGGCGCATCAGCGCGAATCTCGCCGTGTCCGACCACAACGTGCCGACGACCGACCGCTCGCACGGCATCGCCGATCCCGTTTCGAAGCTGCAAGTCGATACGCTCGACGCCAATTGCGATGCATTCGGCATCACGCAGTTCAAGATGAACGACCTGCGTCAGGGCATCGTGCACATCATCGGGCCGGAGCAGGGCGCGACGCTGCCCGGCATGACGATCGTCTGCGGCGATTCGCACACCTCGACGCACGGCGCGTTCGGCGCGCTCGCGCATGGCATCGGCACGTCGGAAGTCGAGCACGTCCTCGCCACGCAGACGCTGCTGCAAAAGAAGAGCAAGAACATGCTCGTCAAGGTCGAAGGTCAATTGCCGCGCGGCTGTACGGCGAAGGACATCGTGCTCGCGGTCATCGGCAAGATCGGCACGGCGGGCGGCACGGGCTACGCAATCGAATTCGGCGGCTCGACTATCCGCTCGCTGACGATGGAAGGCCGCATGACCGTCTGCAACATGGCGATCGAAGCGGGCGCGCGCGCGGGCATGGTGGCCGTCGACGATACGACCATCAACTACCTGAAGGACCGTCCGTATTCGCCGCAGGGCGTCGAATGGGATCAGGCGGTCGAATACTGGCGCCAGTTCAAATCGGACGATGGCGCGCAGTTCGATCGCGTCGTCGAGATCAACGCGGCGGAAATCGTGCCGCAAGTGACGTGGGGCACATCGCCGGAAATGGTGACGTCCATCGACGGCCGCGTGCCCGATCCCGAGCGTGAAAAAGACCCCGTCAAGCGCGACGCGATGGAGCGCGCGCTCACTTACATGGCGCTGCAGCCGAATACGCCGATCGAATCCATCAGGCCGGACAAGATCTTCATCGGTTCCTGCACCAACGCGCGCATCGAAGACCTGCGCGCGGCGGCGTATGTCGTCAAGTCGCTGGGCAAGCGCGTCGCGCCGAATGTGCGGCTCGCGATGGTCGTGCCGGGTTCGGGCCTCGTGAAGGCTCAGGCCGAACGCGAAGGTCTCGACAAGATTTTCACGAACGCCGGTTTCGAATGGCGCGAGCCGGGTTGCTCGATGTGTCTCGCGATGAACGCCGACCGCCTCGATGCGGGCGAGCGCTGCGCGTCGACGTCGAACCGCAATTTCGAAGGGCGTCAGGGCGCGGGCGGGCGCACGCATCTCGTCAGTCCGGCGATGGCCGCCGCCGCCGCGATCGAAGGCCATTTCGTCGACGTGCGCAAGCTCGCGTGATCAATCGGGATACTGAGAAAGACCATGGAAAAATTCATCGTTCATAGCGGGCTCGTGGCGCCGCTGGATCGCGAGAACGTCGACACGGACGCGATCATTCCCAAGCAATTCCTGAAGTCGATCAAGCGCTCGGGCTTCGGCCCGAATGCGTTCGACGAATGGCGCTATCTGGATGTCGGCGAACCCGGCCAGGACAACAGCAAGCGTCCGCTCAATCCGGATTTCGTGCTGAATCAGTCGCGCTATCAGGGCGCGTCGATCTTGTTGACGCGCAAGAATTTCGGCTGCGGCAGCTCGCGCGAGCACGCGCCGTGGGCGCTGGATCAATACGGCTTTCGGGCGATCATCGCGCCGAGCTTCGCGGACATTTTCTATAACAACTGCTTCAAGAACGGCTTGCTGCCGGTCGTGTTGTCGGAGCAGCAGGTCGACAAGCTCTTCAACGAAACGTATGCGTTCGTCGGCTTCAAGCTGACGATCGATCTCGAAGCGCAAGTAGTGCGGACCGGCGACGGCACCGAGTACGCGTTCGATGTCCCCGGCTTCCGCAAATTCTGCCTGCTGAACGGTTTCGACGATATCGGCCTCACGCTGCGTCACGCCGACAAGATCAAGGCGTTCGAAGCGGAGCGGCTCGCGAAGCAGCCGTGGTTGAACAATCGCTTGATCGGATAAATCAAAGGAAGAGACAGATGAAAATCGCAGTGTTGCCCGGCGACGGGATCGGCCCCGAAATCATGGCCGAAGCGGTCAATGTGCTGAATGCGCTCGGCGAAAAGTTCGAGCTGGAAGAAGCGCCCGTCGGCGGTGCGGGGTATGAAGCACATGGCCATCCGCTGCCGGAATCGACGCTCAAGCTGGCGAAAGAAGCCGATGCGATCCTTTTCGGCGCCGTCGGCGACTGGAAATACGACAAGCTCGAACGCGCGCTGCGTCCCGAGCAGGCCATCCTCGGGCTGCGCAAGCATCTGCAACTGTTCGCGAACTTCCGTCCGGCGATCTGCTATCCGCAATTGACGGCCGCGTCGTCGCTGAAGCCGGAAATCGTGTCGGGTCTCGACATCCTCATCGTGCGCGAACTGAATGGCGATATCTACTTCGGTCAACCGCGCGGTGTGCGTCAAGCGCCGGACGGCCCGTTCGAGGGCGCGCGCGAAGGCTTCGACACGATGCGCTATTCGGAGCCGGAAGTGCGCCGCATCGCGCATGTCGCGTTCGCCGCCGCGCAGAAGCGCCAGAGGAAGCTGACGAGCGTGGACAAGGCCAACGTGCTGGAAACCTCGCAACTCTGGCGCGACACGATGATCGACGTCGCCAAGGAATATCCGGAAGTCGAGCTGTCGCACATGTACGTCGATAACGCGGCGATGCAGCTCGTCAAAGCGCCGAAAGCCTTCGACGTGGTCGTGACCGGCAACATGTTCGGCGACATTCTCTCGGACGAAGCCGCGATGCTGACCGGCTCGATCGGCATGCTGCCGTCGGCGTCGCTCGACAAGAACAACAAGGGCTTGTACGAGCCTTCGCACGGCTCCGCGCCGGACATCGCGGGCAAGGGCGTGGCGAATCCGCTCGCGACCATCCTGTCGGCGGCGATGATGCTTCGCTATTCGCTCGGCAAAGCGGAACAGGCGGATCGCATCGAAAGCGCGGTGAAGAAGGTGCTGGAGCAGGGCTTCCGCACCGGCGACATCGCGACGCAAGACGGCAAGACTGTCGGCACGAAGGAAATGGGCGCGGCAGTGCTGGCTGCGCTTTGAACGTTCAATGAAACGATCGGCCGTTTCTTTTCGAAGCGGCCGATCCGGTAGCATTGACGCGTCGTCCGAATCGATCCACGGCGCGCGCCGCAACCGCGGACCAACGCGCCGCAGATCGTGTATATTGCTGGGTCATGGCGAAGAACTCTCAATTCTCTACGGATTCCATCGGTCGCGGCATCGACGCTCGCGCGACGGGTCTCGTCATCGTCAAGCGCATCGGCGTCATTACGTCGAAAACGCGCATTACGAAAGTCTCCATCAAAGCGATCACGATTCGCTGATCGTCCCTCGTGTCCGAGCGTCTTCCCCGCGCGGCCACGCCGGGCAAGGATGCGGGGAAGAATCCACACATAAGGTTAGTCATGAACGTAGGTCTCGTTGGTTGGCGCGGTATGGTCGGCAGCGTCCTGATGCAGCGCATGCAGCAGGAAGGCGATTTCGACCTGATCGAACCGGTGTTTTTCAGCACCAGCAATGCGGGCGGCAACGCGCCGTCGTTCGCCAAAAACGAGACGAAGCTCAAAGATGCAACGAGCATCGACGACCTGAAGAAGTGCGACGCCATCATCACCTGCCAGGGCGGTGACTACACGAACGACGTGTATCCGAAGCTGCGCGCGGCGGGCTGGAAGGGCTACTGGATCGACGCGGCGTCGGCGCTGCGCATGAAGGACGACGCGGTCATCATTCTCGATCCGGTCAACCTGAACGTCATCAAGGATTCGCTCGTCAAAGGCGGGCGCGATTTCGTCGGCGGCAACTGCACGGTCAGCCTGATGCTGATGGCGCTGGGCGGCCTGTTCCGCGAGAACCTCGTCGACTGGATGACGGCCATGACGTACCAGGCCGCGTCCGGCGCGGGTGCGCAGAACATGGGCGAACTGCTGTCGCAAATGGGCGCGCTGCACGCGTCGGTCGCGGACGATCTCGCGAATCCGTCGTCGGCTATTCTCGACATCGACCGCAAGGTTCTGTCGACGATGAACAGCGACGCCATGCCGACCGAGCATTTCGGCGTCCCGCTCGCCGGGTCGCTGATTCCGTGGATCGACAAGGATCTCGGCAACGGCATGTCGAAGGAAGAGTGGAAGGGCGGCGCGGAAACCAACAAGATTCTGGGCAAGCCCGCGATGGGCCAGCCGGGCTCAATTCCCGTCGATGGCCTCTGCGTGCGGATCGGCGCGATGCGCTGCCACTCGCAGGCGCTGACCATCAAGCTCAACAAGGACGTGCCGCTCGACGAGATCAACGGCATTCTGGCTTCGGCGAACGACTGGGTGAAGGTCGTGCCGAACGAGCGTGAAGCGTCGATGCGCGATTTGTCGCCGGCCGTCGTCACAGGCACGCTGACGGTGCCGGTCGGCCGTCTGCGCAAGTTGGCGATGGGCGGAGAGTATCTGTCGGCGTTCACGGTCGGCGACCAGCTTCTGTGGGGCGCTGCCGAGCCGCTGCGCCGCATGCTTCGCATTCTGTTGGACAAGTAAAGTAAACTACGCGCCAGAAAGCGCGGACCTCGAAGAAAAGCGTCGCGTTATCGCGGCGCTTTTTTGTTTGTGCGCCCGATTGTTTGGCGCTGTGCGCGAATGCCCGGTCACGACCGTTTCGGGCGCGCGAGTCTTCGTTCCTGTTTCAATTTCTCGCCGTACCCTGGAGTTTCAATGATTCGACGACCCCGCCGGTCTTTCATCCCGTCATCGCGTGCGGCGCTCGCCGCGGCAAGCGTCGCCGTCTGCACGCTGCTCTGGACGAACCCCGGCGCGGCGCTCGCGCAGGCGAGCGGCGCCGCCGCCGACACCGCCTCGGCGGCCGTCGCGGGCGCGTCCGGCCAGCGGTACGCGGTCAAACCGGGACAGTCGCTCAACGACGTCGCCGCCGAAATCACCGGGTCGAAGGAACGCGTCGTTCGGGAAAAAATGGCGCGTGCGCTCTTCGACGCGAATCCGAACGCGTTTGCCGGGCACGACATCAACAGGCTCAAGCTCGGCGCGGTGCTGAACGTGCCGGCGGGCGATACCGGCGCGGCGTCCGCCTCGCAGGCTCCGGCCGGCGCCGATCAGGCGAGTGCGCCAGCGGTCAGTCCTGTAGGTCCGGTTGCGTCGTCGACGGAAGCGCCGGCGGAGGCCGCTTCGGGCATCGCGCCGGCCTCGGGTATCGAACAGGCATCGGGTACCGAGCAGGCTTCGGAGGCGCAGCCCGCGCCCGCCGTCGCACCAACGGCCAGCGCACCGACGGCCAGCGCCCCGGCGACGGAAACGGCCCCCGCGCGCCGTGTCGGCCCGGATCGGATGCTGTTCGGTCTTGCGATCGCGGTACTCGTCCTGCTGTTCCTGCTGATGATGTGGCGCAGCGCAAAACGCCGCCGTGCGGTGGCGCAAGCCGAAGCCGATGCGCGAAATAGCGAGCGCCCCGTGACGCCTGCGTTCCCCGTGCCGCCGGCAGGCTCCGGCGCGGCCGAACTCGAGGGCGAGGCCGTCGAGCGCGATCAGTCGGAATTGAATGCGGTGGCGGCGAGCATCGAGAGCTACGAGGCGGCTCAGACCTTCGCCGCCCCGTCCGACGACGATGCCGTTCGCTCCGTCGATACGCCGCCGGCGTCGCTGCCGACCGCGCTGCACCAAGCCGAACCGGCGACGCCGCACGCGCCCGAATCGGTGGAAACACGCGCCGAGCCGCCCGCGCCATTCATGCCGTCGCCGCCCGCGGCGATCCACGCGGGGTTCGTGCCGCCGCTGCAACAGTCCGGCACGGCGGACGGGCACAGCGATGCCAACGAGGGAGACATCGCTGCTCGCGAAGCCGCCGCCCGCGAAGCCGAAAAGTGGGAAGCCGAAGAACGTCAGGCAGCCGCCCGGCAAGCCGCGACCCGCGAGGCCGAGGAGCGCGAGATTCGCGCACGCGAGGCAGCGGCGCGCGATGCGCTCGCCGCTGAAATGGCGCGCCACGAAGGCGAAGCCGCCGAGCAGGAAGCGCAGGCGCAGCACGCCCGCGAGGCGGCTGCGCGGGAGATCATCGCGCGCGAGGCCGAATTGCGCGAGGCGCAGGCGCAGGCTGCTGATGAGCGACGCGCGGCGGAGCAGGCGGCGCGCCGCGAGACGCATCCGGAGGAAGCTGCGGACGACGACGAACCGACGCGCGGCGATCGCTTCCCGATGCCCAAGTTTCCGACCGAAGCCGTCGAGGCCCTCGGTTCGCTCGACCTGAGCTTGCCGCCGCGCATGGATTTGCGACTGGGAACGCCGGGCGATGCCGGCGCTGCCCCCGCTTTGCGCGAGTCGCAAACGCCGATCGAGCCGGTGCCGTTCGTGCCGCAGCCCGTCGCCGGCACGGACGCCGGGAGCCTCCGGAAGATCGAACCGCCATCGGCCGCCGCGCAGATCGAAGCGGGAACGGCCGGCGCTGCGTCGGTCGCCGGTCTTGGCGCGACGCCGTACGGGCCGCTCAGCCTGGATTTCGATCTGAATCTGCCGTCGAGCCATACCGAGCCGCTGCCGGCGCTGACCGCGGCCCAACTCGCAACGATCGCACGCAACAAGCTCGAGCTGGCTGTCGAGTACATCGAACTGGGCGATCTGGGCGGCGCGCGCACGCTGCTGCAGGAAGTCATCGTGTCGAACGATACGGCCACGCGCCAGCAAGCCGCCGCGCTGCTCTCGACGCTCGCACCGCATTCCTGATATGCGCATTGCGTTAGGCGTTCAGTACGACGGCGCCGCGTTCAGCGGCTGGCAATCGCAACCGCACGGCAACACGGTGCAGGACGAACTCGAACGCGCGCTCGCGGAGTTCGCGCAGACGCCGTTGCAAACGGTCGTCGCGGGCCGCACGGATACGGGCGTTCACGGTCTCGGCCAAGTCGTCCACTTCGATACGGACCTCGAGCGCACCGTGTTCTCGTGGGTGCGCGGCACCAACGCGTTCCTGCCGGAATCGGTTGCGGTGCAGTGGGCGAAGCCGATGCCCGACGATTTTCACGCGCGCTTCGCGGCCTTCGAGCGCACCTACTATTACGTGCTGTACGTCAATCCGGTGCGTTCACCCATGCTCTCGAAACGCGCGGGCTGGGTGCACACGCCGCTCGATGTCGCCGCGATGCGCGAATCGGCGGCGTGCCTCATCGGAGAGCACGATTTTTCGTCGTTTCGTGCAGCGGATTGCCAGTCAAAAACGCCGGTCAAGCATATGTATCGGATCGACGTGCGCGAGCAGGGCGATTTCGTCCACTTCCGTTTTCGCGCCAACGCGTTCCTGCACCACATGGTGCGTAATTTAATGGGATGCTTCGTCGCGATCGGGCGCGGCCGGCACCCCGTCTCGTGGATGGCTGACGTCCTCGCCGCCCGCGACCGCCGCGCCGCTGCGCCGACCTTCATGCCCGACGGACTTTATCTGGCGGAAGTCGGTTATCCCGAACGCTTCGCGGTGCCGCCGCCGCACATCGCGAGCATGCCGTGGAGCGCCATTTGGACCGATCAGACATGAACGACCAGGACTTGCATCGAACGAGAATCAAGCTCTGCGGGTTGTCGCGCGTGGATGACGTCAAGCACGCCGTCGCGCTCGGCGCGGACGCGGTGGGCTTCGTCTTCTATCCGCCGAGCCCGCGTGCAGTGAGCGTCCCGCAGGCCGTCGAACTGGCGCGGCACGTGCCGCCGCTCGTGGCGGCCGTCGGCCTGTTCGTCAACGCGACGCCCGAATGGATCTCGGAAGTCACGTCGAGCGTGCCGCTTGCGCTTCTTCAGTTTCACGGCGACGAAACGCCCGAGCAATGCGCCGAACTTGCCGCGATTGCGGGTTTGCCCTATTGGCGCGCAGTGCGTGTCGGGCCTGATGCGGCTGCAAGCGATTTGGTAGAATCGTCGCTTAAATATGCAGCCGCAGGCGGCATCCTGCTCGACGCGCTCGTCGAGGGCTTCGGCGGCGGTGGAAAGGTATTCGATTGGTCACTTATCCCAACAGATCTCGGGCATCGGGCCGTTTTGAGTGGTGGGTTGAACACGCAAAACGTCAGTGAAGCCATCCGGCGCGTGCGCCCGTTCGCGGTAGATGTCTCCAGCGGCATCGAAGTGCCGGGCGCCAAGGGCGTGAAAGATCACGCCCGAATGACGGCGTTCGTGCGCGCGGTGCGCGAAGCGGACGCCGCCTGATTCCGAATGCGGCGCCGACATGACTTGTCGGGCCGCCACCGAGAGAGTGACGCAATGTACAACTTGCCTGACGAAAGAGGCCACTTCGGCCAGTATGGCGGCGTTTTCGTTTCCGAAACGCTCATTCATGCACTCGACGAACTGCGCCGCGCCTATGACGCGGCCCGCCAGGACCCCGAGTTCCAGGCCGAATACGACTACGAACTAAAGCACTACGTCGGCCGTCCTTCCCCGATTTATCACGCGAAACGCTGGAGCGAGATGCTTGGCGGCGCACAGCTTTATCTGAAGCGCGAAGACCTGAATCACACCGGCGCGCACAAGGTGAACAACGTGATCGGCCAGGCGCTGCTCGCTCGCAAGATGGGCAAGCCGCGCGTGATCGCCGAAACGGGCGCGGGCCAGCACGGCGTCGCCACGGCGACCATCGCGGCGCGCTTCGGCATGGAATGCGTCGTCTACATGGGCGCGGAGGACGTGCGGCGGCAAGCGGCGAATGTCTATCGCATGAAGCTGCTCGGCGCGACCGTCGTGCCGGTCGAATCCGGCTCGCGCACGCTCAAGGACGCGCTGAACGAAGCCATGCGCGACTGGGTCACGAACGTCGAAAACACGTTCTACATCATCGGCACGGTCGCGGGTCCGCATCCGTATCCGATGATGGTGCGCGACTTCCAGCGCGTGATCGGCGACGAATGCCGTGTGCAGATGCCTGAAATGGCGGGCCGTCAGCCGGACGCGGTCATCGCGTGCGTGGGCGGCGGGTCGAACGCAATGGGCATTTTCTATCCGTATATCGACGACACGGACGTGCGGCTCATCGGCGTCGAGGCCGCGGGCGATGGCATCGACACCGGCCGTCACGCGGCGTCGCTGATCGGCGGCAGCCCCGGCGTCCTGCACGGCAATCGCACGTATCTACTGCAAGACGACGACGGCCAGATCATCGAGACGCATTCGGTGTCGGCGGGTCTGGATTATCCGGGCGTCGGTCCCGAGCACGCGTGGCTGAAGGACGCGGGCCGCGCCGAGTACGTCGGCATCACGGACGACGAGGCGCTGAAGGCGTTCCACGACTGCTGCCGCATCGAAGGCATCATCCCGGCGCTCGAATCGAGCCACGCGCTTGCCTACGGCGCGAAGCTCGCGAAGACGCTGCCGCGTGACAAGGTGCTGCTCGTCAACCTGTCGGGCCGTGGCGACAAGGACATGCACACGGTCGCGGAGCGATCGGGCATCCAGTTCTAAGCCGCAGATGCGCACTGTCATCGACGAACCGTTGTCCGCCGGCGCGCTGCAAGGCGCCGGCATCGACATTCGCAACCGCGATTTCCTGGCCGATGCCGCGAACATTCCCGATGCGTCGATCGACCTGATCGTCGCCGATCCGCCTTATGGACTGGGCAAGGATTACGGGAACGACTCGGACATGTTGTCGGGCGACGCCTTTCTGGAATGGACGTATCGCTGGCTCGACATGGCGATCCCGAAGCTCAAGAAGAGCGGCTCGCTGTATATCTTCTGCACCTGGCAATACTCGCCCGAACTGTTCGTGTTCCTGAAGCGCCGGATGATGATGGTCAACGAGATCGTCTGGGACCGGCGCGTACCGAGCATGGGCGGAACGACGCGCAAGTACACGTCGGTGCACGACAACATCGGTTATTTCGCGGTATCGAGGGATTACTACTTCGATCTCGATCCGGTGCGCATCCCTTACGACGCAGCGACGAAGAAAGCGCGCTCGCGCAAGATCTTCGAAGGCAGCAAGTGGCTGGAGCTGGGCTATAACCCGAAGGACGTCTGGTCGGTATCGCGGCTGCATCGGCAGCACGCGGAACGCGTCGATCATCCGACGCAAAAGCCGCTGGAGATCGTCGAGCGCATGGTGCTGGCGAGTTGTCCGCCGGGCGGCCGCGTGCTCGATCCGTTCATGGGCAGCGGCACGACGGCGGTTGCGTGCGCGCGCCACGGACGGCTGTTCACGGGTTACGAAATCAACGCCGATTACTGCGCGATCGCGGAAGGCCGCATCGCGCAGGCGAATGCGGCGCCTGCGAAGCCTGCCGCCGTTCCGCTTGCCGCCGAAGCGCAAGCTGCGCAATAGCGTCGCTGACCGCGTCTATCGACGCCTACCGAATACGACTACGAGAATTTCCATGTCCCGTATTAAGAACACGCTCGCGGCGCTCGCCGCGCAAGGCAAGAAAGGGCTGATCCCGTTCATCACCGCGGGCGATCCCAACCCGGAACAGACCGTCGAATTCATGCACGCGCTCGCGAAGGGCGGCGCGGACGTCATCGAACTGGGCGTGCCGTTCTCCGACCCGATGGCCGATGGCCCTGTCATCCAGCGTTCGTCCGAACGCGCACTGGCGCGCGGTGTGACGTTGAAGCGCGTGCTCGCCGATGTCGCGCGCTTTCGCGAAACCGACGACACAACACCCGTCGTGCTGATGGGCTACGCGAATCCGATCGAGCGCATGGGCGCCGAAGCGTTCGCGCAAGCCGCGAAGCAGGCGGGCGTGGACGGCGTGCTCGTCGTCGATTACCCGCCGGAGGAATCGGAAAACTTCAGCACGACGATGCGCGCCGCAGGCATCGAACAGATCTTCCTGCTCGCGCCCACGTCGACGGACGAGCGCATCGCGGCGGTCGGCAAAATCGCCAGCGGCTATGTCTATTACGTGTCGCTCACAGGCGTGACTGGCGCCGCTAATCTGGACGTTTCCCGCATCGCGAGTAAAATCCCGGCCATCAAGTCGCACGTGCCCCTGCCGGTCGGCGTCGGTTTCGGCATTCGCGACGCCCAAACCGCCCGCGCCGTGGCCGAAGTCGCGGATGCCGTGGTCATCGGCAGCCGGCTCGTGCAGTTGCTGGAAGAGGCGCCGCCCGAAACGGCCGCGGCGTCGCTTTCGAGCTTCATCGCGGAAATCCGCACGGCGCTCGACTCCGCCAGGTAATTTTCGCCGCCGCGCCGCGCGACTCGCGCGCCGCGGCCCCCGAACAGTCAAGGAAAAACGATGAGCTGGCTCGACAAACTGCTGCCGCCCAAGATCAAGCAAACCGACCCCAAGAGCCGCAAGGGCATCCCCGAGGGCCTGTGGGTCAAGTGTCCGTCGTGCGAAGCGGTGCTGTACCGCAACGACGTCGAGGCGAATCTGCATGTTTGCCCGAAGTGCAGTCATCACATGCGTATCGGCGCGCGCGAGCGGCTCGATCGCCTGCTCGATCCGGAAGGCCGCTATGAAATCGGCCAGGAAGTCGTTCCGGTCGACGCGCTGAAGTTCAAGGACAGCCGCAAATACCCGGATCGTCTGAAAGAGGCGATGGAAGACACCGACGAAACCGACGCGATGGTCGTCATGGGCGGCGCGATCCACACGCTGCCGTGCGTCGTCGCGTGCTTCGAGTTCTCGTTCATGGGCGGCTCGATGGGCTCGGTCGTCGGCGAGCGCTTCGTGCGCGGCGCGCGCAATGCCATCGAGCAGAACGTGCCGTTCATCTGCTTCACGGCGTCGGGCGGCGCGCGCATGCAGGAAAGCCTGCTTTCGCTGATGCAAATGGCGAAGACCACCGCGCTGCTGACCAAGCTGTCCGAGGCGAAGCTGCCGTTCATTTCCGTGCTGACCGATCCGACGATGGGCGGCGTGTCCGCGAGCTTCGCGTTCCTCGGCGATGTCGTGATCGCGGAGCCGAAGGCGCTGATTGGTTTCGCGGGTCCGCGCGTGATCGAGCAGACCGTGCGCGAAAAGCTGCCGGAAGGCTTCCAGCGCGCCGAATTCCTGCTGCAGAAGGGCGCGGTCGACATGATCATCGATCGCCGGAAGATGCGCGAGGAAATCGCCCAGTTGATGGCGTTGATGACGGGGCAGCCCGCCGATTCCGTCGCCTGAGGCCGTTTTCGTCCCGCGCCGCGCCGCGCGTGAACCCGCGAGGTTCCGCGCGGCGTTTTTGCTTTCTCGATCTCGACAATGAACACTTTCCCCACACTCGACGCGTGGCTCGCCCATCTGGAGGCGGCGCATCCCGTCGGCATCGACATGGGTCTGACCCGGATCGGCCGCGTGAAAGACGCGCTCGGGCTGACGTTCGACTGCCCGGTCATCACCGTCGGCGGCACGAACGGCAAGGGCTCGACCTGCGCGATCCTCGAAACCATTCTGCTGCGCGCCGGGTATCGCGTGGGCTGCCACACGTCGCCGCACTTGCTCGCGTTCAACGAGCGGGCGCGGATCGACGGCGCGGAAGCCAGCGACGCCGAGTTGCTCGAACATTTCGAAGCCGTCGAGAAAGCGCGGGCGAGCTTGCCTGAGCCGGTTTCGCTGACGTATTTCGAATTCACGACGCTCGCGATCCTGCATCTGTTCGCGTCGCGCGGGCTGGACGCGGTGATTCTCGAAGTCGGGCTCGGCGGGCGGCTGGATGCCGTCAATATCGTCGATACGGATTGCGCGGTGATTACGAGCATCGACATCGACCATACGGACTACCTCGGCGATACGCGCGAGAAGATCGCGTTCGAGAAAGCGGGCATCTTCCGTTCGGGGAAGCCGGCGGTGTGCGGCGATCCCTCGCCGCCGCAGACGTTGATCGATCACGCCGAGGCCATCGGCGCCGATCTGTGGCTCGTCGGCCGCGATTTTCGCTACGAAGCGCAGCCGGGCAACGAGCGGCAGCAATGGAGCTACATCGGGCGCACGCAGCGGCGCTCGGCGCTCGCGTATCCGGCGCTGCGCGGCGCGAATCAGTTGATCAACACGTCGGCCGCGCTGGCCGCGCTCGAAGCGTTGCGCGACCGGCTGCCGGTGTCCGCGCAAGACATTCGCCTCGGGCTTGCGAACGTCGAGCTGCCGGGACGATTCCAGGTGCTGCCGGGCAAGCCGCAGATCATCCTCGATGTCGCTCACAATCCGCACGCCGCCGCCGTGCTGGCGCAGAACTTGGGCAACATGGGCTACTTCCCGTACACCTACGCGGTGTTCGGCGCGATGAACGACAAGGATATCGACGGCGTCATCCGCCAGTTCCGGGGCGAAATCGATCACTGGAACGTGACCGCGCTGCCGACGCCGCGGGCGGCATCGCCCGAGCGGCTGGAGGCGGCGCTGCGCGAAGCCGGTGTCAACGAAGGCCCCGATAGCAGCGTTGCACGCTTCAACAGCCCGGCCGATGCTTTTCAAGATGCGTTAAGCCGGGCGTCCGAAAATGATAGAATCGTGGTTTTCGGTAGTTTCTATACGGTGGCTGGGGTCATGGCCTACCGCAAATCGCAGCATCACTGAGACGGTCGGCCAGGCCGGGCGTCCAAGCATCTCGCACCAAGCCATACATGGGACTTTTCTCGTTCGGCAAGAAAGACGACGCACGCGCGGCGAGCGACGCATACCCCGATTCCCCGCGCGGCTCGCGTCATACCGTGCGCACGGAACGGCGCACGCGCCGCTCGGAGCGCACGGACGCCGACGCGATGATGCTCGACCCTACCCTCCCCGAAAAGCAGCGCGCGCGCCGCAGGCTGGTCGGCGCGATCGCGCTGGTGCTGGCGGCGGTCATCGTTCTGCCGATGGTGCTGGATTCGCGTCCGAAGCCGGTTACCGACGACATCTCCATCGACATTCCTAGCCGCGCCGCGCCGGCCGCGAAGCAATCGCGCGACGCGGAAGACGCCGATACGCAAGCGGGCGTCGCGCATGACGGTCCTGCGCCGACATCGGCGCCGGCCGTGGCGCAAGCGCAGCAGCCGCAAGCGTCCGCGCCGGTTGCGCAAGCCAAGCCTGAACCGAAGCCCGAAGCCAAGCCGGAACCAAAGCCAGCCGTTGCCGCGAAGCCGGCCGCCAAGCCGCAGGCTGTCGAGCAGGCAGCAGACACCGATAACACCAGCAACACGACTTCCGCCACCGCGAACACGCCGTCGTCGCCCGCAGGCAGCCGCTTCGTGCTGCAAATCGGTACATTTGACGACGAAACCGCCGCGCAAAACTGGGTTCACAAGTTGAAAGCCGCGGGTGTGCCCGCATATGTTGAGCATCGGCAGCAGACGGACGGCTCGTCCCGTGCGTTGCTGCGAGCCGGACCGTTCCCGGATCGCGCGGCGGCGTCGGCTGCGCTCGTGAAGGTGCGCCAGGCGGGACTCGCCGGCGGCAAGCGTTCGGCGTCGAACTAAGCGCCGATGTTCACGAGCTTCGACTACGCGGTAATGGCGGTGATCGGCTTGTCGGCGTTGCGCGGCATGTGGCGCGGCTTGCTGGCCGAAGCCTTCGGACTGGTGGGGTGGATTGCCGCGATACTGATTGCGGGCCGCTTCGTCGGCGTCGTCGTGCCGTATATCCCGCCCACATGGCCGGGCGGCACGCTGACGCAATGGCTCATCGCGTTCCTGCTGGTGGTCGGCGCGGTGCTGCTGCTGTCGAGCGTCCTGTCGGCGCTTTTGACGCGCATCACCGAAGTCACCGGCCTGCGCGGCGTAGACCGCTCGCTGGGCTTGCTGTTCGGCCTCGCCAGAGGCGCAATACTGGTGGTGATCCTGGTCGCCCTTGCCGGCTTGACCGAATTGCCGCAGAAGGATTTTTGGCGCAATGCGCTGCTCAGGCCGACGGTCGAGCAGGGCGTGCGCGAACTGAAACCGCTGCTTCCCGATACGCTCGCCGCGTATGTGCACGTCGCCCCCGATCCGGGCGATCCGGCGCGAAACGCCGCACAATAGACGAACGGCTGGCTACACGAGGAACGCGCGACGCCAGACTGCGTCGCCTCTGGTTCGGCTTGCACGAGCTGGGGCAACGCGCGCAGGCGGCACGCCTTTCGACCCCGTTTCGACTCTTTGAAGGACCATGCCATGTGCGGCATCGTAGGTGTAGTTTCCCAAAGCCCTGTCAATCAGGTCATCTATGACGCCTTGCTGCTGTTGCAGCATCGCGGTCAGGACGCGGCGGGCATCGCCACGGCCAACGGCAACAACTTCCACATGCACAAGGCCAACGGCATGGTGCGCGACGTGTTCCGTACGCGCAACATGCGCAGCCTGCCGGGCACGGTCGGCATCGGGCAAGTGCGCTATCCGACGGCCGGTTCCGCATCGAACGAGGAAGAAGCCCAGCCGTTCTACGTCAACGCACCGTTCGGCATCATCCTCGCGCACAACGGCAATCTGACGAACTGGATGCAGTTGAAGGACGAGATGTTCCGGATCGATCGCCGGCACATCAACACCGCATCGGATACTGAAGTCCTGCTCAACGTCTTCGCGCACGAACTGCAACTCGCAAGTTCGGGCCTGCAGCTCGACGCCGCCGCGCTGTGGAAGGCGGTCGCGGGCGTGCATCGCCGGGTGAAGGGTTCGTATGCGATCGTTTCGCTGATCGCGGGCTACGGTCTCGTGGCGTTCCGCGATCCGTTCGGCATTCGCCCGCTCGTGCTCGGCAAGCTCGAAACGTCGACGGGCGTAGAGTGGATGGTCGCGTCGGAATCGGTGGCGATCGAGGGTATCGGTTTCGAGTTCGTGCGCGATGTCGAGCCGGGCGAAGCGATTTTCATCGACGCCGAAGGCAATCTGCACAGCCACCAGTGCGCCGAAAAGCCGGTGCTGAATCCCTGCATCTTCGAACTGGTTTATCTCGCGCGTCCGGATTCCTGTCTGGATGGCGTGCCGGTCTACAACGCGCGTCTGCGCATGGGCGACTATCTCGCCGAGAAGATCAAGCGCGTGCTGCCCGACGTGCCGATCGACGTCGTCATGCCGATTCCCGATTCGTCGCGCCCCGCCGCGATGCAAGTGGCGGCGAAGCTCGGCGTCGAATATCGCGAGGGCTTCTTCAAGAACCGCTACGTGGGCCGCACGTTCATCATGCCGGGCCAGGCGGTGCGCAAGAAGTCGGTGCGCCAGAAGCTGAACGCAATGGGCATCGAGTTCAAGGGCAAGAACGTGCTGATCGTCGACGATTCCATCGTGCGCGGAACGACCTCGCATGAAATCGTGCAGATGGCCCGCGATGCCGGCGCGAACAAGGTCATCTTCGCGTCCGCCGCGCCGCCGGTGAAATTCCCGAACGTGTACGGCATCGACATGCCGACGCGTGGCGAACTCGTCGCGCATGGCCGCAGCGACGACGAAGTGGCGCGCATGATCGGCGCGGACTATCTCGTGTATCAGGACGTCGAGGACCTGAAGAGCGCGGTGCGCGATATCAATCCGGCGCTGAAGGAGTTCGAGGCATCGTGCTTCGACGGCAATTACATCACCGGCGATGTCACGACGGACTATCTCGATCGCATCGAGACCGCGCGTCTTGCGCCGCAGGAGCAAACGGATCGCGACATCGCGGGCGAAGCGCTCGATGGCGGCCCGGCGCGCTCGCAACTGCACTTGCAACTGTCGGTGGAATAAGCCCCTTGCGGCTTTGAATGAAGCCCGCTGCGTCGTTCGGACGAGCGGGCTTTTTTGCGTCTACTGTGCGCGCATCAGGCCGCTGTTGCGCCATTGCCCCGGCGCGATGCCGAAGCGTTTGGAGAACGCATGCGTGAACGCGCTTTGATCGGCGAAGCCGACATCGAGCGCAATAGCGGTCAGCGTGGTGCGCGGATCGGCAAGCAGCGTGAGCGCCGTATCGAGCCGCAAGCGCAGCAGATAGCGATGCGGCGTCTCGCCGAACGCTTCGTTGAACAGTTGATGAAAGCGCCGCATGCCGAAGCCGCAGTGCGCGGCGAGATCGGCCACCCGCAGCGGCTCCGAGAGATGCGCGCGCAGCCATCGGTCGATGCGGGCGAAGTCGAGCGCGCGCATTTCATCGCTCGGCGATGCGCCGGCGTCCGCCATCAATGCGCCACACAGACGCGTGGCCGCTTGCCATGCAAAGCGTCGCGGCAACGCGGCATCGTCGATGGTCACGCTGGTAGCCACGTTCGCGACGAGTTCGGTGATGCAGGCATCGAGATCGACAGTGCGGGCGCGTTCGAAGAAGCGCGCCGGCACCGCCACCGATGATGCCGGGAGATCCAGCACGAGCTGGCGATTCACTCCTTCGGCCCAGTATTCGTGACGCGCGCCGGCCGGGATGATCCACGCGCGATGGCGGTCGATCTGCGACTCGCGGCCATCCACTGCCATGCCCATCGCACCGTCGAAGCCGAGCACGATCTGATGAAAGTCGTGTTCATCCGACGCCTGCACCTGTTCATAGCGGCGCAGCGAGACCGTGGGCGTGGAGAGGGCGAGCGGCGCGCTCACGTGTACCTCAGACGTCGAGCAGTTCCACTTCGAACACGAGCGTCGCGTTCGGCGGAATCACGCCGCCTGCACCGCGCGCGCCATAGCCGAGCTGCGCCGGAATGGTGAGACGGCGCACGCCGCCGACCTTCATGCCTTGCACGCCTTCATCCCAGCCCTTGATTACCATGCCGCCGCCGAGGACGAAGGCGAAGGGCTCGTTGCGATCCTTGCTCGAATCGAACTTCTGGCCGTCGGTCAGCCAGCCGGTGTAATGCACGCTGACCGTCTTGCCCGCGACGGCTTCGGCGCCTTCGCCGACGGTGACGTCTTCATACTTGAGACCGGAATCGGTGGTGACTGTCGACATGTTTTTGCTCCCTGGTTGCACGGCATAGCGCCGATGGTCGAAACCAGCATTGTAGAACGGAGCGGGGGAAGGGATGGGGCGTGCGCAATACAGGTCACGCCGGTGGTTCATCCGCGTGTGCGCAGGCACTGGATTGCGGCGATTGGCTTGCTGTGGCTTACGAATAAACGGCAAGGTCACGTCGTTAGTTATGCAAAATCAAGCATTCGAGATGTTTTGAGATGGGAAGTCTGTTACCGTCGCGGCCCTTCGTAGCCAAAGGAGTATTGAGCAGCATGGGCAGCCTCTCCAACATCTTATCCGCAGTCGTAGTGGTCTGGAGCATAGTCAGTGTCATCGTCTACATCTTGCGCAATACGGACTCACGCGACGCCCTCAAGGACCTCGCCAAAGAGAAGCCCTTCCGTCAAGCAACGGATCTGGAACTCGAGGCGGCATTCTCCTCGTATAAGCTGCGACCGGTGTCCAATGAGGTGAGAGTGATCCGTGGCGCGTGGCGACGGCATGGCATCTCATCGCAGGGAGCGAATAAATGGCACGACCTGATCGGCGACATCGAAGTCATGCCGTTTCCCGGCTGGGACGCGCTCATGCTCGAAAACAATACGGCTGAAATCGTGGCGGGACCGAAGGACGTCGGACTCATTCTGAGCTTCAACGAAATGTCCTTGTCGGATGCCCTCGCGCAAAAGCTCCGGACCGCGCGACTCGAGTCCGAACTAAAGAGCGACGAAGACGTTATCGAGGATGCACCTGCATCGGCGTCCACTCATGACGCCCATCTGGAGATCTACTCCCGCCGCGAGGAAACTGCTTCTGAAGCATCCGCACGAGCGCGTCATGCGAGCGACGGTCTTCTGTGGATCGCATTGCTTTGGGCGGGACTGGCCGCGCTGTTATTCGCCGCCTGCGCACCGGACGAAATGCGGCTCTTGGCAATCCCGGCCGTCGGGCTTGCCGCATTCAGCGTCTGGCGCTTGTACGTCACGCTGAACCAGGTTCCTCCAGGTAATGCGGCACAGCTTCGCAGCCTGCGCGGCCCGCTGTCCTTCGGCGAAAAGACCAGCGGATTCGCCGAGGCGGTCCACAAGAAGGTGCAAACCTACGTGGGCGAACTGGCGGTCGAGTATCCGGAACATTGGAAGTCTGCGGTCGTTGCATCAGGCGCGGGTCCGGTCGACGTCGATGTCGATCTTCAACACAAGGTCCTGCGCCACGGACGCTTGTCGCTATACGAAGAGTGGACGCGCTTTCCGGTGACCCGCTGGGGATGGCACGCCGGCGGTATGATCGGCGCGGGCGTCGTGGCGGCGATCGCGTTCGGCATGGCCTATCCGCTGGGTGACTCGCTTGGCGTCGCGTGGCTCAGATTACAAGGCGATACTCGCGACCTTCGCGCCGATACTCCATCGCAACTGATGAAACAACAGCCGAAGCCCGGCGACCGTCTGCTGTTGACCGGCTTCGCGCAGTGCCTGAAGCGTGACGGCCGCTTTTCGTCCGACCTGAAAGCTATTGAGGAACTGAACAGCGAAACTGCTCCGTCCTGCGAAGCGTTGGGATGGAATGCCTCGCCGGTTCCGCTAAAGTCGCCTGAAGTCGATCAGGCGCTGACAGCGCTTGATGAACTGGATTCATCAATCGCGAGATCGGCCGTCCGCTATCGCATCTATGATCAGGATGACAGCTCGTTGGGCGCGACGCTTGGAGAGCTGGCGATAGTCAGCATCGGCGACCTGAACGACGTGGTTCAAGAGGTCGAACACGTTTGCGCGGGGCTGGATGCGAATACGAATTGCGACTCGATGCGTACGAACCTGACGCAGTCGGCTGACGAGGACGGTCAGTCATGGCAAAACGTGTTGGAGAAGGCAAAGGAGCGAAAGCTCAAGACGATAGCCAACCTTAGCGAAGGCGCTTCCCTCGTTGTCAGAGATGATTTGAAGGCGATTGTGTCGTCGGCGGAGCATCGTGCAGCCTTGCAAGCCGTGCGGCTCGCCGGCGAGAGTCAGCCACCCGGCTTGATCGTCGACATCATCGAACCGAACGAAGGTTTGACGCTGTCGAACGCATCCGCTCAAAACTCGTTCGCGGCGGCACATTCCGGTGGCGAAGCGCCGCCGGTGGGAAGCGCCGCGGACGCTGATTCGTCTGCCGCCGCCCGTCTTGACTTCCCGTATGTGGACTCAGGTCAGGCGCTGCTCAACAACCGCTTCGCGTTGCAGGGCGAACTTGTTTCGATAACTCAGGACGCGCGTGGCACGAAGCATCTGCGCTTGCGCGGTAAGGCGCAGTTTGCCAGCACTATGTCGGTCGTCAGCCCGTTGATTGCCTTGCTGCTCGCCATTCTGGCGATAGGCGCGCACGTACTGGGTTTGCGACGTGCCCTGGCTGTGCGCGCGGCGCACAATGAAGCGGTGGCGGCCCAAGTAGCACGACTACTCTTCTGAGGCCCGGCGCCATGCGAGCACCACCGCTCGCATGGCGCCCCCGGCTTACTTCGCGAGCAGATCCGAAGGCTGCGGCGCTGCCGGGTCATACGCGCCGCGCGATGGCGTCGCCGGCATCATCACGTTCTGCGCCTGCGCTTCGAATACCTCGCGCGAGAAGCGGCGGCGGAAGTCGCTGGTGAGCGCGGCCATCGGCACGTCGCGGGCGGCAAAGATGCGCTCGACAAAAGCGTCGTGATCGCCGGCCGGGAAAAGCAGCGCATCGGGCAGATACGAATCCAGACCGCAGATGCGCGACACCACGATGGGACGCTCCGCGAGCACCGCTTCGATCATCACGAGCGGCACGCCTTCGAAAGCCGATGGCAGCACGAGCGTATCGCTCGCGACGATATACGGCAGCACGTCGCTCTTCGGGCCGACGATCCGCACGCACGCAGTCAGCGTCGGGCTGGCGTCGACCATCGCTGCGAGCCGCGCCGCATCGGCGCCTTCACCGATGATCAGCACGATGGTCCGCTTGAACGCTTCCGGGTGACGCTCGATTGCTTCGAGCAGAAAGTCCTGGCGCTTCTGCTTGAAGTTGATGCGGCCAATGTGCGCAATGACCGTAGTTCCATCATCGGGCAAGCCGAGCGATGCGCGCGCCGCTGACTTGGTCAGCATCGAGCGGCTGAAGCGGTCATCGACGTAGTTCTCGAGGATCATCGTTCGCGCATGCGGCGCGAGCGTGCGCAGCTTCCCGCGCAGATGCTCGTTGAGCGTCACGAATTCATCAGGCATCCGATACATTACGCGCTTCGCGAGCCACTTGACCTTATCCGTTGAGCTTTCGGTGGCCGGGCCGTCATCGACGAGCGGCAAGTAGCTCAACGCACGCACACGCGCATAACGCGCGGCGAAGAGCCCGGCGATGCCCGATACGATCGTGCCCTGCGCGATCAACAGCTTCGAGAGCTGCAGCGTGCGCAGCGTCGCAGCCGTCGAGCGAATCGCACGGAACAGCGCGAACAGATCGCCGCGTATCGATTCCGCGGTGTAAGACAGGCTCACCATGCGCACCTTGGCATTGTGGCGCGCCAGTTCGCTCACATAGCGATGCAGCGCCGCATTGCTCTTCGGCACGAGGATGTGCAGCGTTTGTACATTTCCGCTCGTGATGAGCGCGAGCATGAATCGCTTGAGCATCTCTTCATGCCCACCGTTGATGCCCGAGTCACAATAGATTCCAACGTTCACCGGCTTTCTCCCCTAACAGCGCGCGCCGTGCGCGTATTCACTGCCTGTTGACGAATTGCATCAGCAGCCGCGCACTTTCCGTCCAACGATAGCGCTCGGCGTGCGCGAGTCCACGGCGCCTGAGGTCTTCGCTTAGCTTAGGCGAATCGAGCAGTTCTCGCAGCTTTGTCGCCATGTCTTCGACCGAATAAGGATCGCAATAGATCGACGCGTCACCGCATGCTTCCGGCAGCGCCGCAGCGCGTCCGACGAGCGTGGGGCATCCGTTGCGCATTGCCTCCAGCGGAGGAATGCCGAAGCCTTCATAGATCGACGGATACAGAAAACATGCTGCATGCTGATACAGCGCCTTGAGTTTTTCGTCGCTCACATAGCCTGCTTCCTTGATGTTGGGTGCGTTCGACAAATCCCGTGCCTTGCCGAAAATCGCTGCATTCTTCATACCGACGATGACGAGGTCGATCGACGGATCGTTCAGACGCATGAAAGCCTCGACCAGCCGCTTGAAATTCTTGGTCGGATTCATGCTACTCACTGCCAGGACGTAACGATTGCGAGTGAGATTTAATTCCGCGATGACTGAATCATCGGCCACGACATGATCGAGGTGATCCGCAGCGAGCGGCACCACGCCGATGCGCTCGGGCGCAACGCCCACATGATGCGCAAGCCGGTCCCGCGAAAACTTCGAGTTCGTCAGCACACAACTCGATGTGCGCGCGAGAATCCAGAACATCACGCGATACCACATGCGAAACTTCCACGAGAAATGCGCGGGCGTGTCGAACACCGCAGCATCGTGCATGTAGATGATCTGGTTGCGACGAAAGATCGAGCCGGAGTTGCTGAGATTCACGATGCGCGATCGCCCTGCAAAGAGCGGCAGCACGAACTGCTCCCACAGCACGCCCTTGCCGAATCCGAGCTTGACCGTGGGCACGCCATCGACCGGCACGAGCCCGGATTGCGGCGGCACCGCGAGCATCACGTGCGCGCCCTCCGGCAGCTTCACGAGCGCAGCGACGAGTTCGCGTGCGACACGCTGCACGCCCGTCGTCTTCTGGCTCGTGAATCGCCCGTTATAAACGAGCTTGCTGGTTGCGATCGAAGTGTCCATGTATTTCGCTTTAAAACTGTGAGTCTGGCCGGGCTTCATACGATGCGACTTCGTTTGCGCCGAGTGGTTCGCGCACTGGCTTGCCGGATCCCGTTTCGTAGATCGACAGCCATTGACGAAAGATCGTGTCCATCGAGAAGCGCGCGCTCGCAGCGTGTCTCGCGGCAGCGCCCATGCGAGCACGTAGCGCGGGATCGTCACGCAGCCGGGCAATGTATGCCCCCATCTCTTCGATGCTCGTCGCGACGAACCCTGTCACACCATGCTTCACGACATCGCGATTGCCGACGACATCCGTGACGACAGCGGGAATGCCGGCGACCTGTGCTTCGATGAGCGCGATCGGCATGCCTTCCCAGCGCGATGTCTGCACATAGACATCGAGCTGCGCAGTCAGTTCAAGCGCACGATCGCGCGCGACCCATCCGCTGCACGCAACGGCGTTGCGCGCTTCAACGGGCAACTCATCGGGATTGCCGCCTATCCACGAGAAGCCGACGTTCGGCGTTTGCAAAGTAGTTGCAAGCCTGGCGAATGCTTCGTGATTTTTCTGATACGACGCGCGTCCGCTCATGCCGATCACGATGCGGTCATCGTCCTTCTCGATGCGTGGCGGTATCTCCGATACATTGACACCGTTCTCTATCAGCACCGCGCTGCGCGGATTGACCTTGCTTTCGATCTCCTGCAACTCACTCGCCGAACACGCGACGATGACGCCGCCCATGCGCGCCGCAATGCGTTCGAAGTTCAAGTAAGCCAGTTGCTTTACAGGCGATACATCACGGCGCAGAAAGGACAGGCCATGAGGCGAATAGAAGATCCGCGCGCTAGGCGTCGCAATGCGTGCGGCAGCGCGGCCAAGCACGCCTGCCTTCGACGAATGAAGATGCACCACGGAAGGATCGCAATGGCGAAGCGCGCGCACGAGATCCCAGAGACCGGTCCAGTCCTTGACCGGATGAACATCGCGGCACATGTCCACGTGAACGAGCCTGACTGCGGGATGAAAGAGCTTCGAGAAGTTGACGGGACTCTCCGGCCGGATCGAATGAAGGATCGTGACACTGACTCCTGCCGCCGCTGCGCGGTTCGACAGTTGCGTCAGCATAGACAACACCCCGCCACCGAACGCCTCGGTTATGTGGACGATCTCTTTCATTCCTGGACTCTTTTTTTAGTGTATTGCCACGCACCCCGTTGCACTCGCAATGGAGAATATGCGCGGCCAGGTCCTGTCAATAGTTGGTAGCACACATATCCCCGAGCTAAGCAGGGCGGGACTGTGCGCGAATACACGTTGAAAGCGAAACACAAGGCAATGAAGCCGACGCGCAGCATCACTAATCGAATGCGATCTCGGCCACTCGATTCACAAGTCTTGTTTTGCTGCGCGATTGAATTGGGTGCGTTTCGCTGATACAGGAACCAGCCTGTTCAGCGAAAGGCTTTCCTCGCACGAGGCGAGGAATTCAGTTTCGGCAATCGGAGTCGCGCCGTCCCGTCGAAAGACGGCGCATTCTTCGATACGCGAGTGAGTTTGCACGACGCAAAGCCGGTAGTGAATGTGTAGCCGTGCGGCTTGCCGTTGCGCCCCTGGTCATCAGGGGCGGCAAGATCGACAGCGAGCTTTGGATCGTGCTGCCGAAGTCAATTGACTTCGGGTTCAGCCTTGGCGTTCGCCAATGCCTGCTGCGAGAAGGCGACTTCGCAAACTTCGAGAAGCACCCGCAAATCCTTGACCGGAATTGCAGCTGATTGCATGCGCAGGTTTTCGGCGCGCTCTACCAGCTTCTGCACGCGTTCGAACGAAAGGTCGTCTGGTTTCATTCCACCGCTCACAATAAGTATTCTTACCTAGTACCTTAAACCCCGAACCGTCGCCCGTCCGTGCGGAACCACACATACATGGCTCCAACATCTGGAGTAGCGCAGCGCTCAGGCGTGCAAAGGCCGCTGCTATCAAGCGGCCAGTTCGGGTTTCAGGGCGTTAGGCACGGACGTTCCGGCGGCGCCGGAACGGGGAAGGGAGCACGTCTAGTAGCAGGAAACGCGCCAGGGGAATTAGTTGGCGCCTTCCGTCATCGGACGCTGGCGCTTGAGCAACGGCACGCCTTCGAGATGCAGCGTAAAAGCCATTGCCGCCGCGATGGCGGTCTCGACGACCAGCACGGTCGCCGCTGCGCCCTGCTCGTGGAACAGCGTCGCCAGCACCCCCAGCAACGCGAAGTTGAGCACCGCGGAGCCAATCAGCACGCGGCTGAAGTGCGACTTCATGCCGAGCGGAAGCATCGTCTGAACGCCGAAGAGATCGGCCAGTCCGGACATTAGCGGCACGAAGGCCATCCAGCGCAGCACGTCCACCGTCGGGCCGAACTGCGGTCCGTACAGCAATTTCACTGCGAGCGGTGCGCCGAAGAAAATGCACACCGAGATGATCGACACGATCGCGCCTTGCACCACGAACATCTTTCGCAGGAACGCGAATGCATCATCGCGTGCATGGTGCATCAGAAAGCTCACACGCGGATACGCGGCGGTCTTGAGCGGCCGCAGCATGTTCAGCGCCGCGCGGATCAGTTTGTCGCCGGCGGCGAAGTAACCGCCCGCCACGTTGCCCGCGATGAAGGTCAGCAGCACGATATTGCTTGACGCATAGATATCGACGAGCGATGTAGCCATGAAGACGCTCCAGCCATCCTTCAGCCGTTCGATGATGGTCTTCAGCGATACGTGGACGAAGTCGAGCTCGCGCCGCAAATACAGGTAGAAGCAGATAGCAATGCCCGACAGCAGCGGCACGAGCGTATTGACGAGCATCGCGTTGTTGACGTCGTCGTGATGGCGCACGAACAGATACATCGCCGGAATGCTGAGCGCGCGGCCCACGAACACGATTGCGCTGATCACGCCAAGGTCTTCGACGCCCTGGAAATACCACGTGGGAATGAGCATGGAGCCGATCGCCATGCCGAACCCGACGAGCAGGAGCCCCCGGTTTTCCGCGAGCATCGGCACGATGAACGTCAGCAAGACCAGCACGATGAAGCCCGCGACGGACAGTGCTATCTGCGCATACATCGTCTCCCAGAACATCTTGGAGCGCAGCGCACGGTTATCGCGGTTGATCGAAATCTTGGGTGTCGCGGTGAGCGAGAAGCTGTAGTTGGTCAGCGTGATGAAATACGTGGTGAAGGCCATCGCGAAGGAAAGCCGCCCATATTCGCTTGGGCCGAGGACGCGCGCCAGCCACGGCAGCGTCAGAAGCGGTGCGAGGTACGTCGATACCTGCAACGTCATCAGAATGGTGAAGTTCTTTCGAAAAGATGCCATTGAGCGATTTTTCCCGACTTGAATTGCTGCCCTGGTGTCGATGACGCAAAAAGTGCTGCCTTCTGCATTTTTGCCCTTTCAGCCGGGCATTTCCATGACAACGCCCGAGACGAATAGTTTCGTCCGGCGTTATTCCTTCATGGCAGAGGCGCACGGCCAAGGAGGGTAAAGCGTCCGTGCCTTGGCCTGACAGCGGATGCGAAAGGGGCATTGCGAGAGGTGAAGCAACGCTGGAACGACTGCGCGTCAGTGCGGCGCCATTGACCAGCCGCCGGGGATGACGCGACGCGTCCGCAGCGAGCATTAAACCGGAAAAAAAATAAATCTTCAGTGGGTTTGCACACGCAAATTCTCCGCGCGATGTGCTGTGCGGGAAAAACGACCGCCGGGCCGCGCGGCTCCGGCGGGCAAATCGCTCAGGCCGATGCGCTGTGGGCTATCTTCCGTGCGCCTCGTTCGGCGCTGTCGATGATCGCATCCGAACGCACGATATGATGCGGCGGCAAGCCGATGAACCGGCGCACTACATTGCGCGTGATCTGGTCCACCACGAGTCGGCTTTCAGCGTGTTTGTCCATCAGCACGCGGGCCCAGTCAGTCGTGCCGCCGTTGAATACGAGCCCTTGCTTGACGCTGCCGTCGCGATCCGGCCGATACACGCCCATCGCACCGATGCCGCCCATGTCCCAGCCTTCGAGTCTCACTGTATCGGCGAGCGTGACGAAACCATTGGGCGCGGGCGGCACGCCATCGACTTCATAGCCGACGAGCCGATCCACTGCGCCGAAGGTTTGTCCATTGCGCAAGCCCGTGCCGCCGAAAACCCAGTGGTTCGCATCGCGCACGGTGTAGCCGATTGCTTCGCGCTCGCGCTTGATCCAGCCGCCGCGCAGGCGCTTCCATACGCCGTATTTACCGCCGCCGTATCCATACGAGAGGCCGATGAGATCGGACTCGTCGTGTCCCGGCCATTTCTCGCCGAGTCGATTCATGACGGCGTAATCGCCATCAATGGGTGCGTCCGCGTAATCGATCGGGCGAAAGCAGGTATTGCCGCTGAAGATCGCGAGGTTGCCGCCATTGGCGATGAAGCGCGCGACATGCTCGCGCATCTCCTTGCTCCAGTACTCGTGATGCCCCACGCTCAACATGCAGCGATAGGCTTCGAGCTTGAGGTGCGAGCCGCGATGCAGGTCGTGATCGGTATAGAAGTCACACGCGATGCCTTCGGCTCGCAGCCAGCGAATGAATTTCGCGTCCCAATGCGTGAACTGTTGACGCGGCGAGCGCATGTCGTATGGATCGGCGGGTTCGCCAAGTTGAGCGCCTAGACCGCCGCCCGGCCGCAAAAGGCTCACGCGCGTCTGCGCCTGTGTGCGATGGATCGGATCGCCGTAATAGCATCCGCCGCCCATCGAGTTATACGCGTGATACGTATTGATTGGGACGATATACGCGATGTCCGCGGAGGGCGTGCGCGGCCTCGCGATGATGAGCGCCATGCTGTCGCTATCGGGCGGCCCGGCGAAGATGGGCTTGTGCGCAGCGACGCGACGTCCGAGGTCGGTCAGCGGCTCGCCATTCGCGCCGACTTCATAGGCGATCGCGACATACGCGCCGCTTTCGAGATCGTCGTTATTCGGCTTTATGGTGACGATGGGCCAACGCCAGTCTTCATCGAAACGCACGGGCTTGAGATTGCCCGGCGACTGAAACACGATCCTGCCGTTGATCATCTCGGCACGCACGCTGCCGCCCGGTTGAACGGCGACACCGCCAACGCTCGTCAGGTCTTCATCGCTGCGTTGCTGGTAGATGGCGATGGAAAACCGCGAGCCCGGTTGCACCGCAAGCTCGAACCAGCCGCCGGCTGTGAAGCCGGGCCTTATCGGATAGATCTGCATGTCACGCCCTCGTTTTGGCCTTGTTATTTGTTATTCGTTCTTGTCATTGATTGGCGGTGACTGTGGCGATGGTGCGCGGCGCGGGTGACGGCGCGCGCAGCTCCTTGCCGAGCACGCGCTTCACAATGCGCTTGGTCTGGAACCAGCGCCGGTCCGCGACGATTCGCGTATGAAAGCGCAGCACCGAAGGCGTATCCGTGCGATTCGCGGCAAAGACGCGATAGCGCGCGGCGGTCGCTTCCATCATTCGCATCGATTCCGCAAAGCCGCGTGCATCGACGCGTGCGGCTTCATGGCAGGCATACGCGAACACCTTATGGAACATCGCGAGCCAGAAGGTATCCAGCGGGCCGCCGTTACACCGCGCGAGTGTTTCTTCCGCGCATGTCGTGAGACTCATCACCGTGAACGGCGTCGCTTTAGTGGTGATGCTGCCCGCGCGCCGGCGATAGAAATACAGATCGTCGGCGAGGCGATAAAGCGTTTGCGCACGCGAATACACGAGCGGAATCGCGGAAGCGTCCTCGTACACGCGGCCCGCTGGAAATTCGATGCCGTTCCACAATTCGCGTCTGTACACGCGCGCCACGGGAAAGACCTGATAAACACGTGCGAAATCGAGCAGCGCTTTGAGATCGCAGTTGCGGGGACCGGTCGTGGCAGGATGGACCAACTCGAGATGCTCGATGAGCTTGCCATTCGAATTGATGATGCCGACGTTGAACTCGATAATGTCCGCCACGTTCCTGTCGAGCAGCGGCATGATCTTCGCGGTGAAATCGGCGGACCACACATCGTCGGAATCGAGGAACCCGATGAACGGCGATGACGCCAGCGCGATCGCCCGATTGCGGGCAGCGGACACACCACGGTTTTCCTGGTGAATCACCTGAATATGCTGTCCGCGCTCGCTGCGCTGAACTTCGCGGATGCGTTCCAGTGTGCGGTCTGTCGAACCGTCGTCGATGACGATGATTTCGATCTCGTTGGCGCGTGGTTGCGAGAGTGCCGATTCGAGCGAAGCGGCGATGTAATGCTCGACGTTATAGGCGGGAATGATCACCGACAGCAATGTCGGCGCGACGCTGCGGGCGCGTTTCATGGACTCGTGTACCCGGTTGATGTTTTGAATTAAGGCTTACCGTGGCCGAGAGCGGCGTTGCTGATCGGAATTCGACTCCCCGTCGCGGCCCATGCTGTTGCAGGGCCGGCCGACCAGTGCGCTATCTTGAGAAGCAGCTTATAGTCATTTGTAAGGATAAAGTGTTCGAAGACGCACGATGCCCCGGCGCGTCGCCGGCCCCTTGGTGTGTTGAACCGCATATACGAAACGCAACGGCAATTGCAAAGAGCCGCGCACGGTGATTGCTGATTCGATGCATTAAGCGTTTTACGCTTCGCAAACGGGAGAGGCGCTCACATATAATGATTTGGTCGGGCTCCGACAAGCATCCGTTTCTTGGCGACATGAACCGCAACATCGATATACGCAAGGACCAACAACCGTGACCACGTCTTTCTCCAGTACGGTCGAGCCCGGAGGCGCGCAGCAGATTGATCCGGCCGCTTCAGGAAATGACGGCGTGCTCGTGCTCGATGCCGCCCAGCGTTGCCTCTCTGCCGACGCCGCCTTTGCACATATCTTCGATACCGGCTCCGCCGGCCTCACAGGCCGCGCGCTGACTGAAACGTCCTTGCCGAAGCCGCTCGTTGCTGCGCTCGCCGAGGCTGCGGATGCCGCGCTTGCTGGCAACGGCATCCGTCGTGCGCAGGTTTCCATCGAAGAAGACGAGTCCACGCGCAGCTTCGCCATTCTTGCGCTGCCTTCGAATGAATCCGTCACGCTCGTCGTTTCGCCTTGCACGGGTGCTTCACAGACGCAAGGAAAAGCCGAGCGCTTTGCGCATTTGCGGGCGGAGGCATCGCTGTTCATGCGCGATCATGTCTTGTCGGTCGTGTCGCATGACTTGCGCGGACCGCTCAATGCGATTCATAGCTGGGGTTACGTGCTGGAACGAAAGGTCGACGCCAAGGATCCCGCCGCGCAGCGTGCGCTTGCGGGCATACGTTCGGGTGTCGAGCAGCAAGTGAAGCTGATCGAGCAATCCGTCGATACGACGCGTGCCGAAACCAAGGCGCTCGCGTTGTCGCTTGCGCCCGTGGCCGTCCGGTCAGTGCTGGATAAAAGCGTGTCGCTTGCGAAAGGCAGCCTTGCGCTGCAGCGTGGCGTCGCTATCACGGTTGAATCTCCGCTTGCGGAGGAGCAGGTCGAAGGCGATGCCGAACGTCTCACGCAGATGCTGTGGCTCATATTGACGTTTGCGGTCGAAGCCAGCGCGCGCGATACGACCGTGCAGGTCGCGAGCGTGATCGAGGGGAACATGTGGCGCACGGACGTGCGATTCACGGCATCGGCCAAGGCGCTCACGGATGCATCGGCGCCGCACGCGCTCGAAGCGTTCGCGCGACGGCAGGCGCTCGAGCCGCGCGAGGGCGGGCGGATTGCGTGGGCGTTCGCGCTGTGCAAGCGCGTGACCGAAGCGCACGGTGGTGCGTTCGAACATGCGAATATCGTCGATGGCGCGGAGGTGGTGTTATCCGCGCGCATCGCGGTTGCCGGGATGTAATTTCACTTTCGATTGCCTGTCGCCCATATACTGACGCTTTCCACTTTCGAAGAGAGTTGCTTTGGCTCAGGTTGTCGCGCTGATCGGCGCATTGTTGCTCGTCGCCCTGAATGGCTTTTTCGTCGCTGCTGAATTCGGGCTCGTCAAACTCAGGGCGACGCGTGTCAAGGCCATTGCCAGGAACAACGGTCTGCCGGGCCGGCTGCTCGCGAAAGTTCACGGGCAGCTCGACGCCTACCTCTCCGCATGTCAGCTAGGCATTACGCTGGCATCGCTCGGGCTCGGATGGATTGGCGAGCCCGCTTTCGCATCGCTGCTGCATCCGCTTTTCGCGCTGATCGGTGTGGAGTCGGAGCGGCTCGTCGACTCCATCTCGCTGTTCTTCGCGTTCACGGTCATTTCTTTCCTGCACATCGTCGTTGGCGAACTTGCGCCGAAGTCATGGGCGATTCGTCGTGCCGAGCAGGTGGGATTGTGGCTTGCCACGCCGCTTTACGGTTTCTACTGGCTGATGTACCCGTTTATCTGGGTGCTGAATTCCAGCGCGAATCTGGTGTTGCGGCTTTTTGGCATATCGGCCGAGCATGGCCATGACGCACATTACTCGACCGATGAACTCAAGCTGATCTTGCGCGGGCGCCGGCTTGGCGGAGCATCGTCGTATAACGCGGATGAGTGGAACACCATTGCGCATTCGCTCGATTTCAGCCGCATGACGGTGTCGGACCTGATGCGGCCGGGGCATGAGCTTGTCGGTCTGCGCAATGATTTATCGGTGCGCGAGAATCTTGCGGTGATTGCGCGGCATCGCTTCAGCCGATATCCGTTGTATGCGGATGGATCGGGTGAGCGGGTGATCGGCATGATCCATCTGAAGGACTTATTGCTTGCGCGCGATGGCGGGAGCAAGACGTTCAGCTTCAGTTTCAGCAAGGATGGCGAGAAGCTGGAAAAGCTGTCGCGTTATGCGCGGCCGGTGCAGTATGTAGCGCCGAATCTGTCCGCGCTGGAGTTGTTCAGGCGCTTTCGCAAGGGTGCGCCGCATTTCGCGCTTGTCGGGAGGAAGGGGGCGAAGCCGATTGGCTTCATCACGCTCGATAACTTGCTCGGTGCGCTGGTGGGCCAGATTCACGATGAGTTCCGTCAGGGCGATGCGGACTGGTCGCGTATGGACGATGGCACTTTGATGGGCAAGGGTTCGTTGCCGGTTGTATCGCTGGAGCGTGCGCTTGGGATCGATATCGATGAAGGGCGGGCGGAATCGGTCGGGGGGCTGGTCATCAATGCGCTTGGCGATCTGCCGTCGGAGGGGCAACGCGTTGCGTTCGATCGGTTTGATATCGTCGTCAAGAAGATGAATGGGCCTCGGATTGTGCTGGTTCGGGTTTATCCTCGTGAGGAGGAGGCTTTTGCTTAGGCGGCGGGTTTTCTTCGCTTCTTGATTTTGCTTCGTAATTTCCGTGTCGGTCTATTAGTGCGCCCCGGCGGGGCGAGCAAATAGACCGACATGAAAGCAAGTAGCGCGATGAAAAGGGGTGTCGATATAAGTTGGCAAAGAAAGCGCCCCGCCCCGGAAAGGGGCGACCAACCCTCCCAATACCGAACTATTCACACGCCCCGCACCCCGGCACCCCTTCCTCCACGAGCAACGCCACTGGCATAGCCCCCAACGCATCGCGCAAGAAGAGCCGCTCGCCATCGCCCTTAGGCGCATTAGGACTAAGCCAGTCGAACAACGCCCGAGAGTGAAGCGCCTCCGGCAGCACGACGTACGTATCGCCCCAAACCGAAGGTTCAACGAGCGGCACGTCACGCTGATCGCCAAGCAACGACGCCGAAAGCCTCGTAGCGATGACGACCGCATAAGCACTGCCAGCATGCCGCGCATAAGCGATCACATGCTTCGCATGTTCCCCCTGCACGGTCAGAGGCAGATATTCCCCTTGCGCAAACAGCGATTCGCAATGCTTGCGCAAAGCAAGCGCCCGCCGCACGACCCCAAGCTTCACGCGGCCATCGCGCCAATTAGACATCTGCTCAGAAGGCGGTCCCTTCTCGTCGATCTCTTCGAGCCACCGGCGACGCAACGCATAATCCACCGGCCGGCGATTATCAGGATCCACGAGACTGAAGTCCCACAGTTCCGTGCCCTGATAAAGATCCGGCACGCCAGGCGCGGTAAGACGCAGCAGCGTCTGCTGAAAACTGTCGATCGCACCGACCGGCCCGATCCGCGCGACGAACGACGACAACTCCTGCAAGAAGCCATTACGCCGCTGCGGCGAAACGATATCGAACAGGAAGTCACGGCACGCCTGCTCGTACGCCTCGTCCGGCGCGAACCAGCTCGTGCGCAGCTTGCCCTCGCGCAAAGCCTTCAACTGCCACTGCGCCACGCGCTCGGCCAGTTCCTGAACGCCGGCTTCGTCATCCGGGGCGAGGGTGAGCGGCCAGCAGCCCACGAGCGTTTGATACAGCATCGCTTCGGCAGCCGGGCCGGGCGCCCAGTCGCGACCGTCGCTCGCCCCGCGCCGCAACGGCGTATTCAAAGTCGACCATGCCTTGAGCGTCGCGGCCCATTCATCGGGAATCTCGCTCAATGCGGCAATGCGCGCGCGAACGTCTTCGCCGCGCTTGTGATCGTGCGTCGCGGTGCAAAGCATCGCATGAGGAAAGTCGGCGAGACGCTCGCGATTGCCCTCGTGAAACTCCTCGACCGACAACGCGAACTCGCCCGGATCGGCGCCCACTTCGTTGCGCGAGATGAGCCGGCCATAGCGGTAACACGCTGTATCCTCGACCGCCTTCGCCGCCACCGGCGATGTCAGTTGCGAGAACAAAGTCTGCGCCGCGCGCCGTTGCGAGCCAGTCGATGCCTGCGGATTCGGTCCCGCCTGCGCCTGATTGCGATCGCGATCGCGGCCGCGCTCAATAGCACGCTCCCGCTGACGATCGTTCCTTTCGTTGCGATCAGCCGCCGCCGTCTCTTCCGGCAATTTGCCGCCGAGCCATTGCGCGACCTGATCGAGGATGACGTGATCCGCGCGAGCGAGCGATGCACGCGCCTTCTCGAGCGCCTGCGAGAAATAACGCTCGTCTTCGGCACTGCGCACGCCGCCAACCGGATAGATGCGATACACCGGGAAATGCACGACCAGTTCCGCGACGACGCGACGAATCGACGTGAACGTGAAATCGCGCGTGCTCTGCGCATCACGCGCAATGCGATGCAACGCACGCGTCACGCGATCCAGTTCCGCCGCGAGATTCTCCGCCAATATCTTGCGTCGCGCGATCAACGCTTCGTCGGCGAACTCGCTGCTCTTGCCGGTGATCTCGGCCCACAACGCAGCGAGCGGCTCCGCGCCCGCCGGATCGTGCAGCAACGCGCCGACATCGTTCATGAAGTCGTAACCGGTCGTGCCATCCACTTCCCAGTCGCGGCGAAGCGGCTCACCGCGCGCCAGGATCTTCTCGACTACGAAGTAAGTGCGGCTACTGCCGTGGCGCAACGCCTCCGGACGTTCAGCGGATAGCTCTTCGAGCCGCGCACGCAAACGCTGACAATACTCGCGCGGCTCCGCGAGGCCATCGACGTGATCGATGCGAACTCCATCGATGAGCCCCTCGGTAAAGAGCCGGAAAATGAGCGCATGCGATGCCTCGAACACTTCGGGCCGCTCCACGCGCACGCCGCCGAGCGTGCTCACATCGAAGAAGCGCCGCCAGTTCACTTCGTCCGCCGCGGTGCGCCACCACGCAAGCCGGTAATGCTGCCGTTCGAGCAGTCGATGCAAGCGCTCGCGTCCCGCCTGCGTCTCGGACGAATGCGCCGCGAGCACGGCGGCAATCGCGGCCTGCCCGCCTTCGGTTTGCGCGATGGTCACGAGCGCGGTGCGCGCTTCGGCGGCGCGCGGCTGATCGGCCGGCTGCGTCGTCAGGCCGCTGAAACGCTGCGCAAGCTCGGGCGCTTCCTGGAGCACGGAAGGGTAGTCGACCGGGCAGACAGGGAACACATGCGAGTAATACTCAATGACGAAGCGCCCCTCGTCCGCGCGATACGCAAGCTTGATCTTGCCGCCCTGCAACTCTTCGCCATACGCCGCGCCGAGAAACGGCGCGAGCACCTTGCCGCGCAATGCGGGATCGGGCGAATGCCAGTCGACATCGAAGAAACGCGCGTGCGCCGCATGCCGTCCCCATTCGAGAATATCCTGCCACCACGCGTTCTCCGATCCGCCGACGCCCATGTGATTGGGCACGACATCGACGATCAGACCCATGTCGTGCGCGCGGAGTTTTTCGACGAAGCGGCGCAAGCCATCTTCGCCGCCAAGCTCGGGATTGACCTTCGTGTAGTCCACGGTGTCATAGCCGTGCGTGGAGCCGGATGTTGCAGTCGTGATCGGCGATGCATACGCATGGCTCACGCCGAGCGACGCGAAATAGTCCACTTGCGCGGCGGCGTCGTCGAACGTGAAGTCCTTGTGAAGCTGGAGCCTTAGCGTGGAGCGCGGTACGGTCATGGCGATTCGGGCTTTGGGGTATCTGAGTTATCGGGGTGAAAGGCGCGCTTGCGGGCTGAATCCACGGCGAGAAGGCGATCACAAAAGGCATCGTCGAGAAACAGTTCATCGACCGGCAGCGTAAGACGGCGCCGCCAGTTCGGGTGCTCGTCGATCGAGCCGGGCAAATTCGGCTGCTCCGCGAGGCCGAGCAAATCTTCGAGCGGATACGTGACGAGCGGGGCAGGCGTCATGCCGACGAAGGCAAGCGCTTCATCCACGGGCGCGTTGTCGACCGGCGGCGCTTCTACATCCGCAGGCGCGACGCCCGCCTCCTGAAACGCGCGCCACAGATGCGCGCGATCTTCACCGCGCTCTTCCATCGCGACTTCGACGGGATCGCGGCCATCGTCGCGCGCCATCGTCTGGCCGATTTTCGAGCGCCATTCGATATCCTCGCCGCGCCACCATCCGGTGACGGTGGGCAGGTCGTGCGTCGTCGTGGTTGCCGTCACGCCGTTGCTCCATTCGCGAGGCGGCTTGAATCCTTCGCCCTCCTCAGCACGTTCGAACCACAGCACACGAATACCTAGCAAGCCGTGCTCCTGCAATCGCTCACTGAAGCCGGGCGGCACCGTGCCGAGATCTTCGCCGACGACGATCGCGCGATGCCGCCACGATTCCAGCGCAATCAGCCGCAACAGGTCGTCGATCGGATAACGCAGATACGCGCCATCCTTCGCGCTCTCGCCTTCGGGCACGAGCCAGAGCCGCCGCAAGCCGAGAATGTGATCGATACGGATGCCACCGGCTTGTGCGAACGAGCAGCGCAACATGTCGATGAACGCGGAGAAGCCCTGCATGCGCATCGCGCGAGGCGAAAACGTCGTGAGACCCCACGATTGCCCCGCCTGATTGAAGAGATCGGGCGGTGCGCCGACGGACACGCCCGTGAGCATCTCATCGCGATACGACCATGCGTGACTGCCCGCGCTATCGCATCCGACGGCCAGGTCCGCGACGAGACCGACAGCCATGCCTGCATCGCGCGCCGCGTGCTGGGCATGCATCAGACCTTTGGCCGCGAGCCATTGCGTGAAGAGGAAGAAATCCACTTCGCGCCGGTTCGCTTCCGCAAACGCGGCGACCGCATCGCTGCGCGGATCGCGCAAGGCTTCCGGCCAGTTGCGCCAGTGGCCTTCGCCGTTCTGCGCGATCTGTTCGGCTTGCAGGGCTTCGAATCGTGCGTGGTCTTCGAGCGGGCGTCCGCCTTCTTTCACGAACGACGCAAAGTCCTTCGCGAATGCCGAGTCGCTGTCCTGCGAGAACGTATCGAAGAGCGCGCGCAATACCGCAATCCGCGCTTTCATCGCACGCGGCCAGTCGATCAGCGGCAAGCGTTCCAGTTCGGCGAGTTCATCGGCGACGCCTGCTTTTTCGATCGCGGCGCGCGCAGCGGGCGCACCGAGTACTGCAGCCGGGTCGATGTGCGCGATGTTGAAGAAGAGCCGCGACGACGGCGAATACGGGCTGTACTTGTTCGGCTCCGCGCTGAACATCGCGTGCATCGGACTGATGGCGAGCGCGTGACTGCCGTGCTTCGCCGCCTTCGTCGCAAGCGATGCAAGCGCCGTGAAATCGCCGATGCCGCCGTCGCCGGTGCGGCGCAACCCATACACCTGAGCCGCGATGCCGAAGAGCGGCGGCGCTTCTTGCGCGTCTTCGTTGAGCGAGCGCCAGGCATCGTCGATCGTATAGCAGCGTGCCGGGGCAACAGCTAGCGTAGTGCGATGGTCGTTGATGACGAGCGTGTGATAGCCCGGCTCGGCAATCGGCGCAAGCAACGCGGTTTCGCCTTTGGGCGATGTAAAACGCCCGTCGATGATTTCGCCGCTTTCGAGCTCGACGCGATAGCGCGCGCCCGACTTCGCCACCGACACCGGCAGCGCAATGCCGCGATCCACTTCGGCCGTGATGAGCGGCGGCAGCTTGCGTCCGCTCGCTTCGGCATCGACGGCGGCCATGCTCTGCTTGATCTGCGTGGCGTTGCCGCATGGCAGGCCGAGCTTCTCGAGCAGGATGCGCAACGTATTCTCGGGCACACGTTGGGTGATTTTGTGCGCGTCCTGCCATTCGACTTCGAAGCCCGCGCGTTCCGCGAGCGTTTCGAGCGCCGAGCGTGGACGCGCATCCTTTTGCTGGTTCACGTTCACGTTCACGTGCGTTGTCCTTCGATCGGTTCCAGATGACGCGCATCGTGCGCGATCGCGTATTCATTCACATCGCCGGTGATCCATGCGACGAACGTGCGCGCGCTCAGTTCGCCTTCGCTCGCGCGATCCTGCGCACGGGCGGGCGTTTCGAAGACGACCTTGCCTTGCGGCGCATCGGTCAGCGCGACGGGCGCATCGGCGAGATTGAGCGCAATGGTCAGCGTTTCGCCGTCGCCGAGCTTCCATCGCGCGACGACCGCCTTCTCGCCGAGCACCGTTGCGCCCAGCGCCTTCGCGCCTTTTAGACGCGGCGTGACGAGCTTCGCGCGCACCGTCAGCGCGGAGCGATAGAAGTGCAGCCAGTCGAGCCTGTCGAGTTCATCGCTCTTGTTCGCCACACTGGGCGACGACATCTCGAACGTGCGCTTGTCGTTCGGATCGGGAATCTGCGCGCGGCGCTTTTCGTCGGCGAATGCGGAGAACTTTGCGAACTCGCGGCGGCGGCCTTCGCGGACCGCATCGGCGAGTTCGTCGTGATAGTCGGTGAAGAACAGGAACGGCTGCTTCGAGCCGTATTGCTCTTCCATGAAAAGCATCGGTATTTGCGGGGAAAGCAGCAAGAGTCCTGTGGCCGCAAAGAGCGACTGATCGTCGGTGAGTGAGCGCAGACGTTCGCCCATCGCGCGATTGCCGACCTGATCGTGGTTCTGCAGGAACATCACGAAGGCAGTCGGCGGCAGGTGGGCGCTCTTTTCGCCGCGCGGCGCGCCGTCATGAATCGGCGACGGATCGCCCTGATACACGAAGCCTTCCGACAGCACACGCGCGAGCTTCTCGATGGGCTGCTCCGAATACGCGCCGTAATAGCTTTCGCTCTCGCCGGTCAGGAGCACATGCAGCGTGTTGTGCGCGTCGTCGCTCCATTGCGCGTTGAAGTGCGTCTCCAGCAGATTCGCCGTGTTGTGTTCGTTCTCGAGCACGAGATGTACATGTCGTTGATCTTCGACGGAACTGCGCACGCGGTCCGCGAGTTCCCGCAGCCATTCGTCGTCGTTGATCGCGTGCACTGCATCGAGGCGCAGGCCGTCGAAGCGATACTCGTTGAGCCAGTAGAGTGCGTTGTCGAAGAAGAAGTCACGCACTTGCGAACGTTCGAAATCGATCGCCGGACCCCACGGCGTATCGACGCCTTCGCGGAAGAAGGTCTTCGCATAGGCGTGCAGATAATTGCCGTCCGGGCCGAAGTGGTTATAGACGACATCGAGAAACACCATGAGGCCGAGGCCATGCGCGGTGTCGATGAGTTGCTTCAGTTCTTCGGGGCGGCCATAGGCGGAATCGGGTGCGTAGGGCAGCACGCCGTCATAGCCCCAGTTGCGCGTGCCGGAGAAGTCATTGAGCGGCATCAGTTCGATGGCCGTGATGCCCAGTTGCGCGAGTTCCGGCAGGCGCGCGGTGACGCCCGCGTAGCCGCCCATTGCGCCGACGTGCAGTTCATAGAGCACGGTCTCTTCCCACGGACGGCCGTGCCAGTCCGTGTTGGTCCAGCGATAGGCGCGCGGATCGACGACCTCGCTCGGCCCATTCACGTCCTGCGGCTGAAAGCGCGATGCGGGATCGGGCACCGCGAGGTTTTCGTCGAGGCGATAGCGATACAACGTGCCCGCGCCGGCATCGGCTTCCGCTTCGAACCAGCCGTCGCCGGCCGCCTGCATGTCGATGACATCGGGCGTCGCGCTGCCGGGACGCTGAAGCTCCACTTGCACGTGGTCGCGCGACGGCGCCCAAAACCGAAAGCGCGTGCGCGGATGCTCGCGCTCCGGGCCCGTGAGATGCGCGCCAAAGGGAAGGCAATGCGCGTGTTGATGCTTGTGAGGATCGATCGGACGTTCGGACATGATTTCGTGCCTGGTTGCTAACGCATTGCCACTTTGATGTGATGCCTGCCGCGCGAGCCTCGATGCATGACGCGATGCTTCGCTAGGACGTCGAATCGGTCTCCGGCGTCTGATGCGATGGCAGCGTTCCGGGGTCCGGCGGCAGGGCGGTCAGAAGACGCGGGCCTTGATGGGCGCCCGCCATCCATACGGCTTGCCAGTCCGCTTCGCCGGCCGGCTGCGCGAGCAGCACGACGATGCTGTGGGCGGCCAGTTCCAATTCGCTCCCGACGAGCGGTCTCTCGACAGCGTCGGGCTCCGCGCTATCCAGGAGCACGTTCCATTCCAAGTGCGGCGCGGGCGGTGCGAACGTGAGCGTCTGCGCGGAGCCGTTGATCATGAGCAGGACGACATCGATTTCGCCCGTGAGTCCCGGCCCCGCGCGACGCAGGACCAGCGCCCGTCCTTCCGGGTCTTGCCATGCTTCTATCGCAAGCGCGTTGCCGCGTTCGTCGAACCAGCTGACGTCGTAGAGGCCGGGCAGCACTTCGCGATCGCCATAGAGAAAACGCGTCTCGCGCAGCACCGGGTACTTTTTGCGCAGCGCGATCACGCGCGCGACGAACTCCGTCATTTCGACGCCGCGCGGGCTGCGAGCGGCGTCCCAGTCCATCCACGAGATCTCGTTGTCCTGGCAATACGCGTTGTTGTTGCCGTGCTGCGTGCGAAGGAATTCGTCGCCGCCGAGCATCATCGGCGTGCCGAGCGACAGCAGCGTCGTCGCGAGCATCGAGCGGGCGACGCGTCCACGGATATCGAGAATCGCGGGATCGTCGGTCGGGCCTTCCACGCCCCAGTTCGCGCTGCAATTCTCGTTGTGGCCGTCGTTGTTGCCTTCCTGATTCGCTTCGTTGTGCTTCTGCGTGTACGCGGTGACATCGGCGAGTGTGAAGCCGTCATGCGAAGCGACGAAGTTCACAGATGCCCACGGCTTTCTGAAGCGGCGATTGAACAGTTCAGCCGAGCCGGTCAGACGCGCCGCGAGATCGGGGCGCGTGCCTGCATCGCCGCGCCAGAAGCGCCGCACGCCGTCGCGGAACTTGTCGTTCCATTCGGCGAAACCGGGTGGATGATTGCCGACCTGATAGCCATCGGGACCGATATCCCACGGCTCCGATATGAGCTTGCGCGTCGAGAGAATGGGATCTTGCCGGATTGCATCGAAGAAGCCGGAGCCGGGATCGAAGCCGTGGCCTTCGCGCCCGAGGGTGACGCCGAGATCGAAACGGAAGCCGTCGATGTTGAACGCGGTGCTCCAGTAGCGCAGCGAGTCCATCACCATTTGCAGCACGCGCGGATGCGAGAGATTGACCGTGTTTCCGCAGCCTGTATCGTTGATGTAGTGCCGTTCGTCGCCGGGAACGAGGCGATAGTAGCTGGCGTTGTCGAGCCCGCGCCATGAGACCGTCGGCCCGAGTTCGCTGCCTTCGCAAGTGTGGTTGTAGACGACATCGAGAATGACTTCGATGCCTGCCGCGTGCAACTGGCGCACGGCGATGCGCATTTCGTTGAGCCGGTGCGTCGACAGATACGACGGCTCTGGCGCGAAGAAGGCGGCGGTGTTGTAGCCCCAGTAATTGCGCAGTCCGCGTTCGACGAGAAAGCGGTCGTTGAGAAACGCATGCACGGGCAGAAATTCGACGGCGGTGATGCCGAGCTTTTGCAAGTGCTCGATGAACCACGGCGATGACAATGCCGCGAACGAACCGCGTTCGTGCTGGCGGATATCGTTGCGCTTCATGGATGCACCGCGCACGTGCGTTTCGTAGATGATGGTTTCGCCCCACGGCGTATCGGGGCGCACGTCGCGGGACCAGTCGAAGGCGTCGTCGGTGACGATGCATTTGGGCATGGCGGGCGCGGAGTCGCGCCGGTCCATCGACATGTCGAGGCGATTCGAATGCACGCGATAGCCGAAGAGGGCGTCGGACCATCGCCAGGGGCCGACGAGTTTCTTCGCGTAGGGATCGAGCAAGAGCTTGTGCGGATTGAAGCGATGCCCTTGCTGCGGCTGATAGGGACCGTGGGCGCGGAATCCGTAGACGGTGCCGGGATGTGCGCCGGGCAGATAGCCGTGCCAGACTTCGTCGGTGCATTCGGGCAGGTCGAAGCGCATCAACTCCTTGCGGCCGGTGCTGTCGAAGAGACACACCTCGATGCGGTGAGCATTCGAACTGAATACCGCGAAGTTGACGCCGAGTCCGTCCCAGTTGGCTCCGAGCGGGTAGGGGGCGCCCGGGAGTAACTTATCGGGGAGTGCGTTGGGCATGGTTTGCTTTTTTCTGATGCGCTTGGCGGCGCTTGGGGGTCGGCTTTCTCGGGACGTTGAACTTGTATTCGTGTCGACCTATTGGCTCGCCCCTCCCCGGAGCGACCTAATAGACCGACACGAGATTACTAAGCCCATAAAAACTCAATCAGCCCGCAAAACAATAGTAGCCAAAGGAGGCAAAGTCAGTGCGGCAGACTGCTGCCGCCCATGACTGAACATGTCATCGGCATGAATAACCCCCCCGTTCCCGGTATTAGAGCCACCATAGACAGAAGCATCCGAATTGAGCACTTCACTCCACCGCCCACCGCGAGGCAGCCCAACGCGATATCCCTCCCGAGGCACCGGCGTCATGTTGCAAACCACGACCAGCTCGCGTCCCTCGGCATCCGTCCGCCGATAAGCAAACACACTATTGGCGTTGTCATCGCCGACGATCCACTCGAACCCCCGCGGATCGCTATCGAGCTTGTGCAACGCAGGCTCGCCCACATACAGCAAATTCAAATCGCGCACGAGTTTCTGCAACCCGCCGTGGAACGGATCATCGAGCAAATGCCAATGCGGCGATGCATCGTGATTGAATTCCGCCACCTGCCCGAACTCGCCGCCCATGAACAGCAGCTTCTTCCCCGGATGCGTCCACATAAAGCTCAGATAAGCCCGCAAATTAGCGAACTTCTGCCACCGGTCCCCGGGCATCTTGCCGATCAGCGATCCCTTCCCGTGCACCACTTCATCGTGCGAAAGCGGCAGCACGAATCGCTCGGAATAGGCATACACCATGCCGAACGTGAAAAGGTGATGGTGATACTGCCGATACACCGGGTCTTCCTGCATGTAATGCAACGTGTCGTGCATCCACCCCATGTTCCACTTGAAGTCGAAACCCAGTCCGCCGCTCTCCACGCTCGCCGTCACGCCGGGCCATGCCGTCGACTCTTCCGCAATCGTGATCGCGCCCGGAATGTGCCGCACCTCCTGATTCAAGCGCTTCAGGAATGCAATCGACTCCAGATTCTCTCTGCCGCCATAAATGTTCGGCACCCACTCGCCCGCCTTGCGCGAATAGTCGCGATACAGCATCGACGCCACTGCATCGACACGCAAGCCATCGACGTGATAGCGCTTCAGCCACGCCAGCCCCGATGCGATCAGGAACGCGCTCACCTCGTTGCGGCCGAGGTTGTAGATCATCGTGTTCCAGTCCTGGTGATAGCCCTCGCGCGGGTCGGCATGCTCGTAAAGCGGCGTGCCGTCGAATTCCACGAGGCCATGCGCATCGTTCGGAAAATGCGCGGGCACCCAGTCGATAATTACGCCGATCCCCGCTTCATGCGCGCGATTCACGAACTCCGCGAATTGCTCCGGCGTGCCGAAGCGCGCAGAAGGCGCGAATTGCCCAAGCGGCTGATAACCCCACGAGCCGCCGAACGGATGCTCCGCCACCGGCATGAACTCGATATGCGTGAAGCCCATCGTCTTCACATACGGAATGAGACGCTCGGCAAGCTCGTGCCAGTTCATGCCGCGATTGCCTTCCTCCGGCACGCGCAGCCACGACTCCGCGTGCGCTTCGTAAATGGCGATCGGCGCTTGCGGCGTCTGCTTCGCGGCGCGCGTGTTCATCCATTCATCGTCGGTCCATCCGTAATGATCGATGGCGTCGGCATCCGCGACCACCGATGCCGTAGATGGCGGCTTCTCGCTCTGCATCGAGCAGGGATCGGCCTTCAGCGGCAGCGTATGGCCCTCGCGCGTGACGATCTCGTACTTGTAGCGCGTGCCCGCGCCGATGCCCGGGATGAACAACTCCCACACGCCGGCGTTATGGCGCAGACGCATCGGATGACGACGGCCATCCCACGTATTGAAGTCGCCGACCACCGACACGCGCCGCGCATTCGGCGCCCACACCGCGAAGCGCACGCCCGCCACGCCGCCATGCGTGATCGGCCGCGAGCCGAGACATTCGAGCACCGCATAGGGATCGGCGCGCGACAGGCGGTCTAGCCACTCATCGGACAGCACCGGGCCGAAGGAGTAGGTGTCGTACGTTTCCTGCGGCGTGCCGTGCCAGTCGATCACCAGCCGATACGCAGCGGGACGTTCGACATAGCCCGCGAAAAGCCCTGCATCGTGGATGCGCGTGAGCTGGCCTAACGGCTCGCCGTTCGATGCATCGACGACACTTACACCGGACGCATTCGGCAGGAACGCGCGCACGACATAGCCGTGCTCGGTTTGATGCAGGCCGAGCATCGAGAACGGATCGGGGTGCCGCGCTTCCACGAGCGCATCGATGTCGAGCGGATTGAGGCCATGCGCCGGGTTACGCGTGTCCGATCCCGCGTCGCTACGGTTATTCATGGTGTGTTCCATCCGGATTGTCCTTGGTGGCGTCGGTCACGTGACGCGTGCCGGGCGCGGGCGGCGCGCCGGTGTCGCCGAGCAGCCGGCTCGCAAGCGATGCGAGACCGCGCAGCGGCAGGCCGATCCACGTCGGCCGGTTCGCGGCTTCGTAACGGATCTCGTAAGCGGCTTTCTCGATCAGGAAGAGATCGAGCAGGGCCGAGAAGACGCGCTGATCCGCAATCGTCTCGGGCGATGTCTCGATAGCCTGCCGATACTGCCGCAGGAACTTCTCTTCGGCGAACGCGCGCATCCTTTCGAACAACGCGCGCTTGCGATCGGCCGTCTGTGCAGGCGCGTTTTCCGTCGTCGGTTGCGCCGCGGCGCTTGCGTACGACAGCGAACGCAGCAGGCCGGCGACGTCGCGCAGCGGACTCGTCTTGCGGCGTCGCTCCTCGAGCGTGCGCGCGGGCTCGCCTTCGAAGTCGATCAGATACGCATCGCCTTGTGCCATCAGCACCTGACCCAGATGGAAGTCGCCGTGGATGCGCGTGCAAAGTGCATCGGCATCCGAAGGAACGAGCTTCTTCACGGCGTTGATCAGCATCTCGCGACGATCAAGCAGGCTTTGCGCGAGCCCCCGATCGTGCTCGTTGAAGCTGGCCGCCTTCTGCTCGAGGATGTCGAGCGCGCTCGTGAGCAGTTGCAGCGTGCCGTCCACCCAGCCCTTCACGTCCTTGGCCGTAGCACGGCGCGGCGAGAACGCTTCGTCATCGGTCGGCGTGGCGAGCGCGACGTGCAGTTCGCCGAGCCGCTTGCCGATGATGCCCGCGATGTTGCCGTAGCCTTCGAAGCCGCCTGCCTGCGCGGCCTGATCGGGCTTGGCGTCGTCGGTCTCACCGGTGACCGCGAGTTCATCGACGACACGGCGAAGATAATCGAGCGCGTAGTTCCACGCATCGCCCTGGTTGTCGACGAAGCCCTGCAGGATCACCAGCGTATGCGGCACGCCCTGCGGATCGACGCGCACCACTTCGCCATACAGCGGGCCGGTGTTCGCATAGCCGAGCTTCGTCAGATAGCGGCTCATCTCCGCTTCCGGATGAATGCCGCCGACCACGCGCCGCACGAGCTTCAGCACGATCTTGTCGCCGATCACGAGCGAGCTATTGCTTTGCTCGGCCGCAAGCCAGCGGATTTCCGGCGGCGATGCCGGATTCATGTCGAGCTCGTCGAAGCGCTCCGTCGGAATGAAGCGAATCTCGCTCTTCTGCACGGTCGGCACCACGGCGCGTTGCTTGAGCTTGCGCAAGATGCCGTAGGTGAACTGCGGCACCGCGAACGCATCGGTGATATGGCCGATCGTGCGGCCCCGGCGCACGCGAGCGAGCGCAAGCTGCATATAGAGCGGTGAAGTCGTTTCCGTGCCCCACGCGATCGAAAGCGGCAGCACGTAACGCTCGGTGTGCTTGCCGACGTCCGCTTCGATCTCGGTGAAGGCGAAGCCTGCGCCTTCGATCGTCGTCAGCGCGGCGAGGCGCACTGCATGCAGCTTCTGGTCCTTCGACGCGAACCAGCGGCGCTTGCTCAGATAGCTCGGCAATACTTCGGATTCCAGAAGACGCACGTTCTCCGGCGTCGGTCCCGTTTGTCCCGCACGAATGACCATTGTTACGAACTCCGGCAATTGCTCTGACGGCGCCTGCGACCATGCGGGCCGCATGTTGCCGGGGCAGAGCTGGAACCACAAAAAGCCATAGGGCGGGAAGGTCAGCAGATAAGTCAGTTGGCCGATGGCGGGGAACGGCGAATCCGCCGTCATTTCGAGCGGCACCGAGCCCGCGAACTCCGACAGATCGAGTTCCACCGCTTGCGGCGCACGCGAGAGGTTCGCGACGCACAGCACCGGCGGCTCGCCTTCCAGTTCGCGCAAATACGCAAGAATCTTGCGGTTGCTCGGCTTCAGGAAGCGGATCGAGCCGCGCCCGAATGCATGCTTCGAGCGGCGCACCGCAAGCATCTTGCGCGTCCAGTTCAGCAGCGAATGCGGATCGCGGCTTTGCGATTCGACGTTGACCGCGTCATAGCCATAGAGCGAACCCATCACCGGCGGCAGCACGAGCTGCTCGGGATCGGCACGCGAGAAGCCGCCGTTGCGGTCCGACGACCATTGCATCGGCGTGCGCACGCCATCGCGATCGCCGAGGTGGATGTTGTCGCCCATGCCGAGTTCGTCGCCGTAATAGATGACGGGCGTACCCGGCATCGACAGCAGCAGCGAGTTGATGAGTTCGATGCGCCGGCGGTCGCGCTCCATCAGCGGCGCGAGACGCCGGCGAATGCCCAGGTTCAGGCGCGCGCGGCGATCGGCGGCATACGTGTTCCACAAATAATCGCGCTCGGAGTCCGTCACCATCTCGAGCGTGAGTTCATCGTGATTGCGCAGGAAGATCGCCCATTGATTCGTGGCCGCGAGATCCGGCGTCTGACGCATGATGTCCGTGATCGGGAAGCGGTCCTCGCTCGCAATCGACATATAGATGCGCGGCATCAGCGGGAAGTGGAACGCCATGTGGCATTCGTCTTCGTCGCCGAAGTATTCCTTGACGTCTTCCGGCCACTGGTTCGCTTCCGCGAGCAGCATCCGGTTCGGATACTCGGCGTCGATGGTCGCGCGAATCTGCTTCAGAATGGCGTGCGTTTCCGGCAGATTCTCGTTGTTCGTGCCTTCGCGTTCGACGAGATACGGCACCGCATCCAGCCGCAGACCGTCGATGCCCATGTCGAGCCAGAAGCGCATCACGCTGAGCACTTCCTTGATGACCGCAGGATTGTCGAAGTTCAGGTCGGGCTGGTGCGAATAGAAGCGATGCCAGTAGTACTGGCCCGCAACGGGATCGTGCGTCCAGTTCGAAGGCTCCGAATCGATGAAGATGATGCGCGTCTCTTCGTACTTCTTGTCCGTATCGGACCACACGTAGTAGTTGCGATGATTCGATCCCGGCTTCGCGCGCCGCGCGCGCTGAAACCACGGATGCTGGTCCGACGTGTGATTGATGACCAGTTCCGTGATGACGCGAATGCCGCGCGCATGCGCTTCCTGAATGAAGCGCTTGACATCGGCGATCGTGCCGTAGTCCGGATGCACGTTGCGATAGTCGGCGATGTCGTAGCCATCGTCCCGACGCGGCGAGGGATAGAACGGCAGCAGCCAGATCGCATCGACGCCGAGTTCCGCGATGTAATCGAGCTTCGCGAGCAGGCCCGCGAAGTCGCCGATGCCGTCGTTGTTCGCATCGAAAAACGACTTGATGTGAACCTGATAAATGATTGCGTCTTTGTACCAGAGCGGATCATCGCTCAGCAGCGATGTCTTCTTATTGCGCTTCACCCTTGTATCCACGGTTTGCTCCAAGTGCTCTTAGTAGGCCATGTGCCCTGTTATCGGTTCACCGTCGTTCGGTGCGCGCATTCACTGTTCCCCGGCGAGCCGAGGCTTCGGCAAACCTCCGGCCGGCGAGATGCGCCAGATCGCGAAGGGCAGCGAATGGGGATTGAGCCGCACGTGTTGCCGCCGCCCGCGCCATTCGAAACGGTCGCCGGTCACCTGATCCTCGACCGCGATCGCGTCGCCTTCGTGCACGCCCCAGCGTTCCAGCGTCTTCCACGGCAGTTCGATATCCGCGCCCTGCTCGTTGAACGGATCGAGATTGATGGCGACCAGCACGACGTTATCGCCCGATGAGTTCGTCTTCTCGAAGAAGAGGATGTGATCGTTATGCGCCGGCAGGAAGTTCACGCCGAGATGCGTCTGCAACGCGGGATTCGCGCGGCGGATGCGGTTCAGCGCCGTGATTTCGCCAACGATGTTGCCCGGCCGGTTCCAGTCCCACGCCTTCAACTGATACTTCTCGGAATCCAGATATTCCTCGCTGTTGGGCAGTGCGGCTGACTCGCACAATTCGAACCCGCTATACACGCCCCATAGTCCGGACAGCGTCGCCGCCAGCGCCGCACGAATCACGAAGCCGGGGCGCCCCGAGCTTTGCAGGAAGCGCGGATTGATGTCCGGCGTATTCACGAAGAAGTTCGGGCGGAAGTAATCCTTCGCGTCGGTCTGCGTGAGGTCGTGCATGTACTCGATAAAGTCGCGCTTCGTCTCGCGCCACGTGAAGTACGTGTACGACTGCGAGAAGCCGAGCTTCGCCAGGCGATTCATCACGCGCGGCCGGGTGAACGCTTCGGCGAGGAACATCACGTCGGGATGACGCGCGCGCACATCGCCGATGACCCATTCCCAGAACGGAAACGGCTTCGTGTGCGGATTATCGACGCGGAAGATGCGCACGCCCGCCGCGATCCAGTGCAGGAACACGTCGCGCAGCGCGAGCCACAGATCGGGCTTGGCGTCCTTCGCATAGAAGTCCGGATTCACGATGTCCTGATACTTCTTCGGCGGATTCTCCGCATAGCGCAGCGTGCCGTCGGGCCGCCAGGCGAACCACGTCGGATGCTCCTTGAGCCACGGATGGTCCGGCGAGCATTGCACCGCGAAGTCGAGCGCGATCTCCAGCCCATGTTCGTGCGCGGCATCGAGCATGCGCTTGAAGTCGTCCAGATTGCCGAGTTCCGGATGCACGGCGGTATGGCCGCCTTCCTTGCCGCCGATGGCATACGGGCTGCCGACATCGTCCGGCCCGGCCGTCAGCGAGTTGTTCTTGCCCTTGCGATTCGCGATCCCGATCGGATGAATCGGCGGGAAATACAGCACGTCGAAACCCATCTCGCGGATGCGCGGCATCTTGCCGATCACATCGATGAAGGTGCCGTGGCGGTTCTCGTCGTCGCTCATCGAACGCGGGAAGATTTCGTACCAGCTCGCGAATCGAGCAGCGGCGCGTTCCGAGTCGATGCGATACACCACCGGATCGCGCGACAGGAACGGCCGATGCCGTGCCGCAGCCACCGCTTGCGCCGTCGCCGGCGCAATCACGAGTTCGAGCTTGCGCGCGTCGTCGGCCTTCGTGAATTCCTTGACGATCTTTTCGAGCGGGGCGCTGTCCGAGTCTTCGACCGTCTTCACTTCGGCGAGGATCAGTGCGAACAGATGCTTCGCTTCCTCGACTTCGAGTTCGACGGTCTGCCCGGCTTTGAGCTTCTTCTGCATGTGATCGACGAGCGACGCGTAATCGTCGCGCCACGCCATCACGACGAACTCATGGCGTCCCACGCGTTCGAGCGGAATGCGCGCGGTCCACAGGTCGAGGCCGAGCGGCAGCACGGGCGACATCGGCGTTTCGTGCCATTCGGTCTCGTCGGCGGCGCGCCATTGCACGGCGGCGGCGATCTTGTCATGGCCTTCCGCGAAGATCGCGGCCTGAATCTCCACCGCTTCGCCGACGATGCGCTTCGCCGGAAAGCGCCCGTGATCGACCGATGGCGTCACGCTTTCGATCGACACGCGCGGTGCGGCAATCGCCTCGGCCACCGATTTCTTGTCGGCCGCCTTCGCGCCGCGCTTCACTTGCGGCTGCGCGAGCAGCACGAACGGCTCCGCTTCGGCGCGGAACAGTCGCACTTCGCCCGCTTTCAGCGTGAGCGACGCGAGGCGTTCGGGCTTGGCGGCGGCATCGTCGAGGGGCGCAAAGCGCGTGTAGTTGCCGGGGACGCCTTCGAGCAGATGGCGCGTATCGACCTGCACGGGCGCGACGAGGTCCGGATTGATGACGATCAGCACCGCCGATTCGCTATGCCGCAAGTCGCCGCCCGCCGCGCGGATCAGTGCCGCGTACGGCGTGCCCGCGCCGGTCAGCGCGCGCAGTTCGCCGACGCCGGAAAGCGTCGCGGTTTCGCGTTGCAACTTGTTCGCGCGCTTGACCTGCGCGGACAGATCGAAACGCGCTTCTTTCTTCGCGCGCTGATATTCGGCGGCGACGCCGTATTGCTGCGACATCGGCAAGCCGACGCCATATTCGAAGCCCATCGGCACGAGCAGACCCGTGCCGAGCGCAGCGGCGGTGAAGAGCGCGCGGCAATAGGCGCGTTCGATGAGCGCGGTGTCGCTGGTATCGCTCAGATCCGCGATTAGGCGCGAGCCGTAGGGTTCTTCCGGAAACGTAACCGGCGGCGCGATGCGCGACAGCGCCGCGTGTTCATCGACGAGCCACGCGCTCTTGAAGTCCCACCAGCGCGTCGAGGCGAAGACGGCATCGAAGCCCGCATCGACGAGGCCGTGCAGATCATGGCGCGACACGCCCACGGTCCACGCGAGCCAGCGCGTGTCCGGATGCTTTTCGCGCACTGCCGCGCCGAGCCTGCGCCACACGTGAGCAGGCACGGCCTGCGGCGATGCGAAGCGAAAGCCGCCAATGCCCGCATCGGCGATCAGGCTCAGTTCGCGCGCCCACCACGCGGTGAGTTGCTGCGCGGCTTCGCCATCGTTGAAGTTCGCATGCGCGACATCCCGCTGACTCGGCGGGCGGCGCGGATCGAGCCGCGCATCGGCGCTTTCGAATGGCTTGAACCAGTGCTTGTTCTCCTGATAGAGCCCGCCTTCCGCGCTCACGCGATCTATCACGATATCGACCAGCAGCGTGATGCCGTGCTTTTTCGCGGTATCGGCGAGTTCGCGCAGGCCGTCGGCGGCACTGGCGTTCGATTCGAAGACAGGATGCAGGCGATGATGATCCGCGACCGCTTCACGATGCCCGTTGCTGCCGGGCACGAACGGCGAGCCGATCAGAACGTGATCGAAGCCCAGCGCGGCCGCGTGCTCGAACTGGGCAGGCCAGTTGGCGAGAGGGCCGACGAGAAGGGGATCGATGAAGTAGATACGAGGCGCGTACGCATGATGAGCTTGATGGTTTTCCATCGTTCGTCTTTTCCAGAGTCGTCCTGCGGTGGCGGGGATGCGGGCAACGAAATCGCGATCACGCTCACGGGTCAAACTGGCTGAAGGGCCGGTCCGCACGTTTCGGCGCATCGCGCGCTTCGCGGACCCCATGCGAAAGCTCGGCGCCGTCGACGATGCAGGCCCGGGTCGCGTTTCGCGATGCAAATGGATCGGGCACGGCTGCCGCCACGGTCCAATGGGTTTCCAGCGGGCGTTGCATCGCCTGACAGCACGTTGCGTGCCGCGCCTTTTGCGTACCCGAACGGCGCTTCGTCACAGCGATACTATGCGGCAAGCCGGGGCGCGTGTGGGACGCCCCGTTCGCATGCGGTTCAAAACGCTACGCGCTCTTCGCGACGAGCGGCTTGCCGTTGCGGTGCGCGTGGTCGGGAAGGGGTGTCTGCACGTCGGCCCGGACAGGCAGACGGCGCAGGCGCACGGCCGTACGGCTCGGGCGCAGGCCGGTGAGGCCGGAATACAGCGCGATCATCTTCGATACCGCCTCGCCCCAGCCGAAATCGCACGACATTGCGTTGCGCTGCATCGCGCGCCAGACGGGCGGACGCATGTACGCATCGAGTGCGCGGCCCGCCGCGGTGACGACGTCGTCGGGCGTTTCGCCGTCGAACAGAAAGCCCGTGGGCGCACGCGTGGAGGCTTGCATCGCGATGGGCGCGTCGTGCGTGCCGTCGCGGAGATACACGGTTTCCTGCGGGGCGATGTCGGCTTCGTCGGCATCGACGATGGTATCGGCCAGTCCGCCCACGCGCGACGCCACCGGCAGCGTGCCGTAGCGCATCGCGTAGAGCTGGGTCAGGCCGCACGGCTCGAAGCGGCTGCCGTGCAGAAGAATGTCCGCGCCCGCGTGCAGTGCATGCGCTCGGCGCTCGCTATAGCCGATATGCACGCCGACGCGATCCGGCCACTCCTGCGCGAGCTTGCGGAATCCCTTCTCGATGTACGCCTCGCCCTGGCCGATGACCGCGAGTTGCAGGCGCGGATGCTTCTCCAGCAGGCGCGGCAGCGCCTGAAGCACGACATCGGCGAGTTTCTGACCGGTCATGCGGCTGCCGATGGCCATGAGCGGCGCGAACGGGTCGACCGGCAGGCCGAACATGCGCTGCAGCGTGCGCTTGCAGGCGTGCTTGCCGCGCATGTCGTCGAACGAATAAGTCCGCTCGATAAGCGGATCGATGGCAGGATTCCACGCGTCTTCGTCGATGCCGTTCACCACGCCCGACAGCTTGTCCGCGCAGCTTTGCAGCACGCCTTCCATCAGGTGCCCGAAGCGCGGCGTGAGAATCTCGCGCGCATAGGTCTCGCTGACGGTCGTGATGCGGTCGCTATGAACGATGCCCGCCTTCATCAGACTCAGTGCGCCGTAGAACTCGATGCTCTGCGGATCGCTCAACGCATGCACGAGCCACTTCTCCGGCACGCCGAGCGAGCGGCCAAGCGACAGCGCGTAGTTGCCCTGGAACGCCAGATTGTGGATCGTGAAGACGCTCTTCGCCTGCACGCCGGCGTGCTTCATCAGGAGCGGCGTCAGGCCGCTATGCCAGTCGTGCGCGTGGACAATATCCGGCTTCTTGACGCCACGCACACCTTGCGCGACACGCACGGCGGCCGCCGACAGCGTCGCGAAGCGGACTGCGTTGTCGGGATAATCGCGGCCCTGTGCATCCTGATAAAGCCCGGTGCGCGCATACAGTGCATCGCAGCGCAACAAAAGCACCGGCACGCCGGTATCGGGCATGCGCGCGCGCAAGAGCGAGGCATCGCCGCCGGGGAGATCGTGAAGCGTGCAGACCTTGCTGATGTCCACCGCCGTGGCGAGGGCCTTGGGGTACGCGGGCAGGAGAATCGTGGCGTCGACGCCGGCTGCGCGCAGGGCGGCGGCGTATGCGCTGACCATGTCGCCGAGGCCGCCGGTCTTGGCGAGCGGGACGGCCTCGGAGGCGACCAGCAGAACGTTCAAAGGCAAAGTGGACTCCTGTGCGGGCAAACGCGGGGCGATGGCCATGCGCTCGTGCACTCGACATCGGTGACGAGGACCAGCCGGGCCGCGCATTCCGGGTACTGATCGGGTGAATTCTTTTTGGCTTGCGCAGTGCAGCAATGTGCATGCCACGACCCTGTCCCGTATGTGCGCACTCGCACGATCATTTCGGACTTAGGTTCGACGAGGGCCCGGTGTCGCGCATTTCGCAACAGCGCAAAAGCTCATGCGCGTGCCGCGTGTAAAACTGACAGCGGCGTGCGTCGCGTTTTTACACAGGGCGTTAAAAGCGTATCGGGGTGATGTGAAAGGCGCGTTACGCGCGGCGCATCGGCCTTAGCTGCCGACCATGCTGGCCGCGATGTTCACCGACAATCCGAGGACCGCCAGGTTGAAGAAGAACGACAGCACCGATTGCGCGAGCGCCGTGCGGCGTGCGTCCCGAGAGCAGAGCACCACGTCGGATGTCTGCGATGCGACCGCGATGGTGAACGAGAAGTACAGGAAATCCCAATAGTCGGGTTTGAGGTGGCGGTCGGGAAACCTGAGCGCGGGGTTGCCGGGTGGCGAGCGATAGTAATGCCGCGCGTAATGCAGCGTGAACATCGTCGGGATGAGAAACCATGCGCCCAGCATCGTCGCGCCGGTCAACGCATAGTTCAGATACGCATGCGTGCCGACACTCTTCGCCGCCGCCAGTTCCACGACGATCGCGACGACGCTCGCAACCGCCGCGAGGCTGACGATCATCAGCACGGCGGCGGCGTTTTCATCCTCGCGCTCGGCGAGCGCCTGCACGTTGCTTTGTCGCGTGGTGGCCATCCGCAGCCAGATGAGCGCGAGATACAGCCAAACGGCCGAGTCCCAGCCGATGAGCGCGCGCACGATCGGCCTCACGTTCCCTGGAAGGAGAGCGGTGACGCAAAAGCCGACCGCCAGGCCGATCAGGGCGCGGGGACGGGTGCGCAACACGGGTGGGAGAATGTTCATCGTCTCGACGGGGAAACGCGGCAGTCAGCGATTATCACTGACGCGCCTTACAGACGCATGTGCAAGTGATGGCCGCAGCGCCTGCTTTCGCGCGACAATCGAATCGGAGACCATTTCGAAACGCTGCCGCCGCTCGCCGCCGAAAACGCAGCGAAAAGCGACCCAGCACGCACACCGGCCGTTGAGCCGGCGCTAAGATTCGACGCATGAATGATCCTACCTATCCCGTCGTCTGCAGGCACCCAGCCAATGAGATCGGCCGCGATTTCGTCGTCGGCGATCTGCATGGCTGCGTCGATGCGCTGCGTTATCTGTTGCGCGAGATCGGCTTCGACGGCTCGCGCGATCGTCTGTTCTCGGTCGGCGATCTGATCGATCGCGGCACGGACTCGCTCGCCGCGATCGAGTTGATCGACAAGCCGTGGTTCTATCCGGTGCTCGGCAATCACGAGGATTCGCTGATCGCCGTCGCGACTGGCGCGATGCGTCGCCAGGCCTGGTACGCCATCGGCGGATCATGGGCCGAAACGCTGGCGGACGAGCAACTCAAGACGCTCGCCACGCGGCTTGCGCGCTTGCCGCTCGTGCGCGTCGTCGGCGAAGGCGAGCGGCGCTTCAACGTGCTGCACGCGGAATTCTTCGGCAGCGACGCCGATCTCGACGCCGCCGAGTTCGCGGACCAGACGCGCAGCCAGATGCTATGGGGCCGCGGCCTTGCGCTCGGCAATGCGGACCCCGGCCTGCAACGCGGTCTCTCGCCCACGTACTGCGGCCACACGCCGATGCGCGCGGTGCGGCAGATCGGCTCGCAGATTTTTATCGATACCGGCGCGTTCGCATCGGAAGGGCGGCTCACGATCGTCGAAGCCGGCACCGACGAACGATGGTCCGTGAAGGAGCGCTGGGCCGCGTCGGAAGGCGCGCGGGAGCTGGCGCTGCCCTAGCGGCACGGGCGTTGCTCAATTTCTCGCCATGAATCGAAAGCAAACAGGCGAGGTAGGCAGTGGCGACCATCGAAAGCAACGGGGCTAAAAGCGCGAGCGGTGCGCAAAACGACAACGCGGCAGTCTGCATCGAAGACTTGCCACCCGGCCTCCGATACGTCGACGACTCGCGGCGCGGCTATACCCGCGAATGGATCGACGGGGAGTTCGTCTACTTCAATACGCAGGGCAATCGCATCGAGGACGAGGCCGACATCCGGCGCATCAAGGCGCTCGCGATACCGCCCGCCTATACCGATGTCTGGATCTGCCCGGACTCGCGCGGCCATTTGCAGGCCACGGGCCGTGATGCGCGCGGACGCAAGCAGTATCGCTATCACCCGCAGTGGCGCGAAACCCGCGACGCGAACAAATACGAGCGCATGCTCGCGTTCGGCGCGGTGCTGCCGAAGCTGCGGGCGCGCGTCACGCGCGATCTCGCGCTTGACGGCATGCCGCGCGACAAGGTGCTCGCCACCGTCGTGCGGCTGCTCGATACGACGCTGATCCGCGTCGGCAGCGAAGAATACGCGCGGGAGAATCGCTCGTACGGGCTGACGACGCTGAGGAAGCGGCATCTGAAGGTATCGGCGGGAACGCTGCGCTTCAAGTTTCGCGGCAAGAGCGGCATCGAACACGACGTCGCCGTGAGCGATGCGCGCGTCGCGCGAATCGTCAAGCGCTGCATGGACCTGCCGGGCCAGGATCTTTTTCAGTACCTCGATGCGGACGGCACGCGCCACGGCGTGACTTCGTCGGACATCAACGACTATCTGCGCGAGATCACCGGCGCGGATTTCACGGCGAAGGACTATCGGACGTGGGCGGGCAGCGTGTTCGCGCTCGCGGCGCTGCGCAAGCTCCAGTGGGAGACGGTGACGGAGGCGCGCAAGCATATCGTCGGGACGATCAAGGAAGTGTCGCAACTGCTGCGCAATACGCCGGCCGTCTGCCGCAAGTGTTATGTGCATCCCGCAGTCATCGAGGCGTTCGAAGCGGGCGAACTTGCAGAAGCGCTGCCCGCGTCGCGCCGTCACGGACTCAAGACCGATGAAGCCGCGCTCGTCATCTTTCTGGAAAAGGAGGCGAAGCGCCGGGCGCGCGAGGCGGCGCGCAAGAACCGCAAGGGCGCAGCCGCAAGCGATACGCGGCTGACCGGCATGCTCGCCGAATCGAGCCGCAAGGCGCGCGCCGGTGCGCTGAAGGGAAGCGCCAAGGATGCGGCGGTCCAGGCGATCGAGACCGTCGCGCGCAAGACCGCGCCGAAGGCCGCGCGTCCGGCGACGAAGAAGCTGTCGCGCACGCGGACATCGACGGCGGTAGCGATCCGATGATCGCCTAGCCGACCTGATTCAGCTCGAACACGTAGTCGATCGTTTCGCCGTTCCAGTTGTATTCGAGATACGCGGCGTGATGGCAGTCGCGCAGCATCGTCGTGCGCAGCGCTGCGAGGCATTCGCCCTGCGGATCGCGCACCGACGGATATGCGATGCCCGGTGCGCCCGCCGCCCGGATCGCACGCCCTAGCGTCTTGCCGGGCGCGTAATCGTCCGGCGCGAGAATGCGCGGATCGAGACCCGCCTGCGCGATGCGATCGCCCGTTAAGTCCACGACCTCGCCCCGCGCGATGACCGTGTACAAGCGCATCTGCTGCCGCAGCGGCGCTTCCTTCGTCGCGGCGAGGAAGAGACCGGCGTGATAGCGCGTCTCCGCGATGGCCGTGCGCCGCTCGCGGGCGCAATAGAACACGCCGTAGCTGCCGTCGGAAAAGCGGCTGCCGCTCGGATTCAAATGCGTGAAAGCGGCCATGATCGGCCCGCATCCCGGCCCGAAGCAGCGTTCGTCGGGTGGCACCAGATCGAGTTCGCCGGTCTCGGTGCGCAGGCGGTCGTTGGTCATTGCTTCGAGCGCGTAGAGGGCGTCGAAATCTTGCGGCGACGCGACGCGGTCGAACAGATTCACCGCCGGAAAACGCGTCGGAATCACCCGATACGCCGGCGACCAGTCGAGTTCGCCATGCGGCCAGCGCGCCCGCCAGTTCATTTCTGCCTGCTTGTCGTTCACGCCCAGCCGCCTCGCATCGCGTCGAGATATTGGCGCACGGCGACGAGATCGCTGATATTGCCCGCCAGCATGCGATCGAGCGCCGGCTTGCCGCCGAACGGCGGCGCGGTGTTGGGGCGCCTGACCCAGGTATCGGCGGCGTGCGGTTCGGGCAGCAGAATCTGCAGCGCCTTGTAGATGCCGAGAATCAGCGAAAGGCGTTCGAGCGTGTCACGCGGCAGCCGCGCCGATTCGGGTGTGTTCTTCCATTTGAAGTACGTCGAGCGGCCGGGCGAGCCGAGCAGCTTGATCTGCTCGTCGGCTGACAAGGCCCAGTCGCGGGCGATGTTGATGAACGCGCGCAGGCCGGCCGCAGACAAGTCGCCGATATCCGGCGTGGGGCGCGGGACCGGATGGTCGGTCGTCGCCGAGGCAGCGCGTGCGGCGTGAGGCATGTCGTTAAGTCTCCAAAGGAACTCTTAACGCATGGTAGTCCATATATGGATTTATACAAGCGATATTTCGCCTGCACGCGACGACTGCGGGTTAATCTTCGTCTTCCGGCAGGGTGTAGCGGCGGCCGGGAACGTGGGATTGCAGTGCGTCGGCGATATCGGATGGCGTGCAATCGGCCGGCACCACGCAGCGCTGCAGATGCGGATCGCGCTTCAACGACCACTCGACCATCCGGTACGGCTGACCCCAGGGCGGCTCGATCGGCGCGGACAGACGGCATCGGCTCAGCTTCAGCGCGGTATGGCTGCGCATCGCGCGGGCAACATTGGAGAAGGATGAACGCGTGGCGGCGTTGCTGGACATGGCACATTCCTCACGTTGACGGCCCCGTTGGGCCAGATGGCGAGTCGAGTGTGTCCGCGGATAATTAAGCCGCGCTTAATCGGCGGTAGCGCAATGCCGCGTGCGGCGAAAAGCCGCTTCCATGCTCCAATGCGTTGCGATACGCCGGTCAAGAGGCGCTTCGGCATTTTCGCCACGCGCGGCGGCGTTTGTTTGCCGGCGGGCCAGCTTACTGTATATTCGTACAGTTGTCCGCAACAAGGAGTGTGCCGATGATATCCCGCAACGATTCGCTCGAAGCCGCCGCGCTCGAACGTTTCATGCGCGCGACACGCGCGGTGAACGCCGCGTTCGACGCCACTCGGGGCGAGCCGGCTCTGGAGTACGGCCCGCGCTCCGTGGCGCGTTCGCAGCAGCGCCTGGACGACGCACTGCGCGAACTCGAAACGTCCGAGCGCTCGCTCGACGCCATCCTCTCGCGCAGCGCGCGTCAGGATCATTAGAGGCAACAGGGGCATAAATCGATGGAGCGAAACGACTTGAAACTCGCATTCCTGACGATCGCTTTCGTGTTGAGTTCGTCGCCGGCCGCGGCGGCGACGCATTACACGGAAGTCTGGAATCCGCCCGAAGTACACGTGGTGAAGGGCAAGAACAAGGCGCATGGCGCATCGCGCACGGCCGCGAAGAAAAAGCGCAAGAGCGCGACGGCAGTCAAGCAGGTGGCCGATAAGGCTTCCATCGATCAGCCGGTCGCCGCGTCGCCGCGCAAGGGTAATTCGCGGAAGCAGACTGAGCCGGTCATCCCGCGCAAGATCGATCCGAACGGACAGGTCATGCGCGTCTGAGGACCCGGCGCGACAGCAGAACGAGAAAGGGGCGCTCCATCGAGCGCCCCTTTCTTTTAGCGGGCGACAGGGCGCTTATAGGCGTCCCATCAGCAACAGAACAATCACCACGACCAGCACGACGCCGAGAATCCCGCTCGGTCCGTAACCCCAGCTACGGCTGTGCGGCCACGATGGAATGGCGCCGATCAGCAGCAAGATAAGCACGATCAACAGGATGGTTCCGATTGTCATTTGACTTCTCCTTGTAAAAGATCGCGCAACCATCCGGCTCGACGTGGCCTCCCCCAGGCAGCCGCACGTCGGAGCGAGCGGCGCATGCCGCCGGCCGTTTGGTGTTGCGATCGACAAGGAGCAGAGAGCAGCATCCGTGCCATTGGCGCGAAACCCTTACGAAACGAGGCGCGGCACGTTCCCGGCGACGAATGCGCCAACTCTGGCGATTGTCAAAAGGAAAGAGTGGGTCGAGCGCCTTGAAAGAATTGCATCGGGGTCGGTGTCAAAATATTCCGCGGAAGATCCAGAACAGCAGGCCGGCCAGCGCGATCGAAACCGGCAGCGTCAGCACCCACGCAAGCGCGAGACTTCGCACCGTGCGCCATTGAAGGCCGGAGCCATTCGCGGCCATCGTGCCGGCAACGCCCGACGACAACACGTGCGTCGTGCTTACCGGCAGCCCGTAGGCATCGGCGGCGCCGATGGTGACCATCGCGACCAGTTCCGCCGATGCGCCTTGCCCATAGGTAAGGTGCGTCCTGCCGATGCGCTCGCCGACCGTCACCACGATGCGCTTCCAGCCGACCATCGTTCCCAGTCCCAGCGCGACCGCCACGGCGACTTTCACCCACGTCGGGATGAACTTCGTCGCGTGATCGAGCTGATGCTTGTAGTTGTCGAGCACGGCGCGGTCATTCGGCGCGAAGGCAGGCGCGTTCTGCTTCCCCATCAAGCGCAACGCTTCCGACGCGATGTACATCTCGTTGCGCACGTTGCGGACATTGCCTTGCGGCACGGCGGCGATGGTCTCGCTGGGGCGGATCTGCGAATCGATGGAATCGATCAGCGCCTTCAGCGATGCGACGCTATCCGGCGCGAGCGTTTTGGTCTGCACGAAGCGTTCGACGCGCGCACGCGCATCCGCACCGGGAGATGCGTCGCCGGCATAACGCTGCAATGCCTCCGATGCGCTGTGGCTTACCGCAAGGAACGTCTGCGTTTCGCCCGAGGTCACGGCCTTGTTGAGCGCGTACGCGGTCGGCACGGTGCCGATCAGGATGAGCATGATGAGCCCCATGCCTTTCTGGCCGTCGTTGGAGCCGTGCGCGAACGACACGCCGGTGCACGTCAGGATCAGCAAGCAGCGAATCCAGAACGGCGGCGGCGTGTTCGGCTTCGGCTCCTTGTAGAGCGCAGGCACGCGCACCACGAGCTTCAGCACATAGAGCAGGAAGCCGGCAAGGACGAAGCCGATAATCGGCGAAAACAGCAGCGACTTGCCGACCGACACCGCCTGGCTCCAGTCGACGCCCGAAGTGCCATTGGTCCCGTGCAGCATCTGGTTCATCAGGCCGACGCCGATCACCGAGCCGATCAGCGTGTGCGAACTGGAAGACGGCAGGCCGAGCGCCCACGTGCCGAGATTCCAGATGATCGCCGCAATCAGCAGCGCGAAGACCATCGCGAAGCCCTGCGAACTGCCGACGCCGATGATCAGTTCCACCGGCAGCAATTGCAGAATGCCGAAAGCGACCGCGCCGCTGGACACGAGCACGCCGATGAAATTCCACGCACCGGACCAGACCACCGCGAGGTTGGGCGTCAGCGAGTGCGTGTAGATGACCGTCGCGACGGCGTTGGCGGTATCGTGGAAGCCGTTGACGAACTCAAAACCGAGCGCGATGAGCAGCGCAACGCCGAGCAGAATGTACGGGAACGCGGACGATTCGCGCACCGGCGCCAGATCTTCCAGCAGATGCATGACGCAGTAGACGGCGCCTGCCCCGATTGTGAGCAGGAACACGAGGAAAGCGAGTCGTTGCCCCGGCGTGCGGCCTGCGCGGGTGTTGGGAAAGACGATCTGGTTCATGGCGCGTCCTTGAGCCTGGAACATTGCGGAAAGGGCCATGTTTGCTGGCGCGCGTGTCGGTTTCGTGAACGCGTAAGCCTTTGTTATTTCATATGAATGCGCCCACGAGAACGCCGATATAATCGCCGCGCTCTTCCTGACCAGCCACGACACGACCGATGACCAAAACGACCCCGCCCGCGCCGCGCGATCCGCTCGAACTCGGCGGCTCCGTGTGGCTGAAAAGCGGCGGTGAGACGCTCGGCGGCGCGGCGCGCATCGCGCTGCTGGCCGCCATCCGCGATACGGGTTCGATCACCGCGGCGGCCAAGGCCGTTGGCATGAGCTAAAAGGCGGCGTGGGACGCGATCGATACGATGAACAACTTGGCCGGCGAACCGCTGGTCGCAAGCGCGACCGGTGGCCGCGGCGGCGGCGGGACGAAGCTGACGGCATCGGCGTTGCGGATCATCGACACGTATCAGGCCGTCGAGCGCGAGCATCGAAAGTTTCTACGGCGGGTAGGTGAAGCCATCGAAGGCTTCGAGGACGATTGGCGACTTATCGGGAGACTGGGATTGAGAACGAGTGCACGCAACCAGTTGGCGGGAAAGGTCACGAAGATCACGCGCGGCGCGGTCAACGACGAAATCGAGCTGGGATTGCCGGGCGGGCAGACGATCGTCGCGGTCGTCACGCATGAGAGCACCGAGACGCTTGGTCTCACGGAAGGCAGCGATGCGTTTGCGCTCATCAAGGCGTCGTGGGTCATGCTGATGGAAGACGCCTCGGCGAAGCTGTCGGCGCGCAATCAGTTGCGCGGGACCGTCGCGAGCGTGACGCGCGGAGCGGTGAATGCCGAAGTGACGCTTTCACTCGACGACGCGACGACCGTCACCGCGATCATCACCAACCAGAGCGCGGACACGCTCGGCCTCGCGCCGGGTCAGAAAGCGGTGGCGGTGGTGAAGGCGTCGAGCGTAATTATCGGCGTGAACGACTGACGACTGAGCCCGCGGAAACGCGATAGTCAGCTCAGGCCATCGCGGATTGCCTGGACGTCGGTCCGGCGATCCGGCCTGTGATAGCTCTTCGACTTCCAGAGCGCCCGCACGTAAGGGTATGGATGGCCAGACAATCCGAGCGCGATTTCGGTGATCCAGTGCTGCGTCGGCACGGGCACGCCATGCAGCGCCACGACGACGGCGGCCAGGCTCGCCGCTACCGGCATCGGCGAGAGCTTGCCCGGCTCCGCGCGCCATGCGATGCGCACGAACGCGAGCGATACCGCGGCGCCGAGCATGCAACCGGCCACTACTTCCGACACCGAATGCGCGTTCACCACGACACGCGACCCGCTGACCACCACGCCCAGCAGCAAGCCGATCAGAACGCCGGCTCCCCGAATCGAGCCGCGCGCGGGCAACAGCGCGACGAATATCGCGACGGGCAGAACGGACGTCGCCATGTAGGCGTGCCCGCTGATACCGGTGAAGTCCACATGCCGGATTCCGATTCCCCATCCGATGAACGCGATTTTGCTCACCGCGACGAGCGCGCTGCCGACTCCGAAGAGCGCGACCCATTCGATCGTGTATTTCCAGCGATAGCCGAGCGCCAGCCACGCGGCCGCAGCGATGGCGACGGGCAGCATGACGCCCGTGCCGCCGAGGGCAGTGATGCTCATCCAGACTGAAAAGGGCAAATCGAGGTTCATTGTGTTCGCGTGGTATGGGTGTTGCTGCACTGCGGCAGACCGACCACTTAATTGTGTGCGAAGCCGAGGAGTATACCGGTTCGGATCAGGCCGAATTTGTCGGAAAGAGTTACCCGCTTACGGCGCTCATCCTCTGTTTAAAGCGGGCATCGTATGATAAGTGCGGACAAAATTCGTTTGCGTACGCTGAACGCGTTCTGCTAAAAATCGAATTTGGTGTTATTGTGCAATGCAGCAAGATGCGCGTCTGTTTGTCGCGCACTAATTGAATCAACGTTTGTGGAGAGCCCAGCCGAATGTCGAAAAGCCTTACCAAAGTCTGGTTGCGCGGCTTGAGACGCCTGGTCGCTGGCCAAGTGGACCTGAAACCCCTTCCGAAACCGCGCGCCGCGACAAAGCCGGTGCGCGCGAAAACCGTTAAATCGAAGATCAAGCCCGGCACAGCGACTAAAACCGCCGTCTCGCCCCGGACTCTGGCGCGCCCCGAAGTGCGCGAGTCGCGGGTGCGGCCGCGAGCATCGGCGTGGGCGCGAGGCAAGTGGGATCGCTCGTATCATTCCGCGCCGCCGACAGCCGGGCGGTTCGTCAATCACCTGTCGTATGCGCTGTACATGCCGCCGAAAGCCACGCTCGGTAAACTGCCGCTCGTCGTGATGCTTCACGGCTGCCAGCAGACCGCCGACGAATTCGCGCAAGGCACGCGCATGAACCTGCTCGCCGACAAGTACGGCTTCGCGGTGCTTTACCCGGAACAGTCGAAGCACGAGCATCCGCATCGCTGCTGGCACTGGTACGACGATTCGAGCGGCGCGGGCGGCGGCGAAGCGGCGTCGATCGTCTCGCTGATCAACGCGGTCATCGCGAAGCACGATTTCGACGCCGAGCGAGTCTATCTGGCGGGCATGTCGGCAGGAGCGGGGCTTTCGGCGATGCTGGCGGTGCGCTATCCGCAGCTCTTCGCCGCGGTCGGGCTTCATTCGGGCGTCGTGTTCGGCGAAGCGACGTCGGCCATCGGCGCGATGGACGTCATGCGGCGCGGCAGCCGCTCCGATCCGGTGGCCCTGATCGACGCAGCCGTCGATGTGCGCGACTACCCGGGCATGCCCGCGGTTATCGTCCACGGCGAGCTCGATTCCGTCGTCACGTCGGCAAATGCGGATCAGCTCACGAAGCAGTTCTTGCGGCTGAACGGTTTCATCGATGCCGCCGGCAATCGCCGCGCGGGCGATGTCCGCGAGGAAACGCAGGACGACGGCGTCGTGCGCGATTACTTCAAGAACGGCCGGCGCGTGGTGAAGACGTCGATCGTTCGCGGGCTCGGCCATTCGTGGGCCGGCGGCGACGACACCGTCGCGTTCCACTCATCGAAAGGCCGGGATTCGGCTGCGCTGATGTGGGAATTCTTCAAGCATCAGCGCCGTTCCAAAGAAGCGGCGCAGGCTGCGTTCGTCGCGTGAGCGGCGGCGCATTGTTTCGACTGTTGCAAAATGATCTTTAGTATCAGTGTTCTAGCGTAAAAGGCTGGCGTCGCATCAGGGATTACCCTATAATCGCTTCTATAGGTAGTTACCCCAGTATTCCAGCGAGGCCAACCATGTTCCTGCTTTCCCGCTTTTTCCTGTTTCTGACCAAGTCCGCTGACCAGCGCGATCGCGAGCGCGACGACGAGTACCTCGCCGAAGCGACCGACATTTACGATCTCGAATATCGCATGAAGAAGCTCGATCAGCGCGCAGCGGCGCGTCATCCGTCGTGGATGTCGAACTAAGCTTTATCGCTTCATCGTTCGCGGTGGATGTGAAATGCCGGCTGTCAAAGCCGGCATTTTTCATTTGCGCGAGCGATTCAGCTTACGCGCCGGACACATCCGACGCATTCGGCAGGTCGGGCGTATCGGGCGACTGAACGCCGAAGCATCCGCGATACGTCGCGTAGAAGGAACAATAAAGCGCCGTCGTAACGAGGATGGATGCCGGCATCAGCACCGCGAACGCCATTTCCTGGCCGACGCCGATCGCCTGCATCAGCGCGGTCAGCCCGAACGACACTGCCAGCGCAACCGCGATCCACAACACGCCGTATAGAACGAAGGCGCCGCGATTGCGCCAGCACGAAACGAGGCTGAAGAACAGCGCCTTCGCTGTCGGCACCTCGTGCCACGCGATGAGGATCGGCGCGAACCAGAACAGCATCGCGATGGGCAGATAACACGCCATCGCGACCAGCACAGCCAGCGGATTGAAGCTCGCAGCGACGGTCTCCGGATCGCCGGAAGGGCCGTTGCCCATCATCAGGTTGAGCAGCGTGCCGCCATCGACGAGCGCCGAGATGCCGAAGATCACGCCCATCGCGATGATATACAACACCCCGAGCACCAGCAGCCGGCGCGCGACCGCATTGCCGTAGGAGCGAAAGCCATCGACGAGAATGGTCGGCCACACCGGCTTGCCCGCGATGGTATTGCGGCATGCCGACATGAAACCCACCGCGATGCCCGGAATGAACAGCAACGGCAGCAACGGGCCGATGAGCGGCACGCGCGAGATCAGCGTCATCACGAACAGATACGCGAAGAACAGCGTGAGGAACGCGAATGGGTTGCGGCGGAACAGCCAGATGCCCTGGCGGAACCAGACGTAGCCGGTTTTGGCGGGAACTTCGATCAGTCGCATGGATGAGTTGCCGGGTTACCGTTGGGCGTGAGAAGAAGCGGCATGGATTCGCTCGCGCAGAATGCGTTCGAAATGACCGGGATCGTGCGGTTTCAGCAACTCCGCCTCGCGCGGGCGATGGAAGTCGTACAGCCGCGAGACCCAGAAGCGCATTGCGCCGGCGCGCAGCATGTCGTTCCAGTGACGGTCTTCGGCCGGCGTGAACGGACGCACGGTCTGATACGCGCGCAGCAGGGCATCGACGCGAGCGGGATCGAGCGCGCCCGTTTCCAGGTCGGTGCACCAGTCGTTCACGGTGACGGCGACATCGAAGAGCCACTTGTCGACGCCTGCGAAGTAGAAATCGAAGAAGCCGCCGAGGCGCGCGTGCTGCCGGCCGTGCGCGAACAGGACGTTGTCGCGGAACAGATCGCAATGGCACGGGCCTTCGGGCAGCGTGGCGTAATCCGCCGAGGCGAAGAACGCCGCCTGATGCGCGAGTTCGGTTTCGATGAGTTCGCGCTGGCTGTCGGTCAGAAAACTGGCGATGGCCGGCACGTTCTCCTGCCACCACGACAGGCTGCGCAGGTTCGGCTGATGCCGCGCGAAGTCACGCCCCGCGAGATGCATGCGCGCGAGCATCTGCCCGACTTCGATGCAGTGCGCGGGCGTCGGAGCGAGTTCCGGCGCGCCTTCGAGCTTCGTGACGATGGCCGCCGGCTTCCCCTTCAGCATGCCGAAGAGCGAACCGTCGCGGCGCGGCATCGGATCGGGTACCGGCACGCGATGCGACGCCAGATGCCGCATCAGATCGAGATAGAACGGCAGCTGCGTCGCGGTGAGTTTTTCGAAGATCGTCAGCACGTACTGGCCGTGCGTCGTCGTGAGAAAGAAATTGCTGTTCTCGATGCCCGAGTGAATGCCGCGAAATTCGACGACATCGCCGAGATCGTAGTGTTGCAGCCAGTCGCCGAGTTCGGCGTCAGTGACGGGGGTGAATACGGCCATGCAGAATACGTCGGTCTGGTGGATGGCCCGAGCGGGCCGAATGAAGGAGCCCGCTGCTGACGAGCGGGCTTGGGACTATCTTACTGGCGTCAATAGCGCAGATTGACGGATGGCAGGCGCGTGCTCGCCTTGCCGTTGTCGCGCACTTGCGGCGACGTATCCGCAGGCGCGCTCATCTGATAACGCGTGCCGAAATTCGACTGCACGTTGATTTCGACGGGTTTGCCCTTGTCGCGATACTCGGTGATCTCCGTGCCGTTCGAGCTGAGTTCATGGAAGCTCGGCTTGCGCGGCGGCGAGATTTCCACCTTCGAGCTGACGTTGGCGGGCGGGCGGTTGATGGCCTTGAGATCCGGAAGGCCTGCGGCTTCTTCCGGCGACATGACTTGTTGCTTGGCCGGTTGTGCTGCCGGGTCCGCTGCCGATTGTGTGGCGTTGGGCACGGGTTGCGCGAAAACGCCAACGCTTGCGGCGGCGAGGACTGCCGCGGCGGCAGAAAGAAGGGGCTTCATGGGAGTTCTCCAGGCGATGGCGGATTCTAGCAAACCCTAACGCAAGCGAAGCGTTGCCTTATTCTGCGCCGCTTGTGCCGCTGGCGGCATTGCGCAAAAAAAGATGCGCACGGAGGCACCCACGCGATGAGGGGCTTCATGGTTCTCACTTTCTTCCGTGTTAATGTGATTTATCACGAGGGCACAAAGACACGCACAAGACCATGACAAACGACCGCACTCAGAGCACTCAGGGCACGCCTGCGAACGACTTCCCGACCGAATCCTTCGACGACCCGGCAGCCGCCGTCACGCGCCTGTCCGCGATCTACGAAGCGAACACCGCCTTTCTGCGCGATGCCTTCGCGCGGTATCGGCGCAACGAGCAGTTCACGCATCGCGTGCGCGCGTGCTATCCGTTCGTGCGCGTGCGGACCGAGCTGAACTCCCAGATCGATTCGCGGCGCTCGTACGGCTTCGTCGCCGGGCCGGGCATCTTCGAGACGACGCTCACGCGCCCCGATCTCTTCGGCGATTACTATCGCGAGCAATTGCGGCTGCTCGCGAAGAATCATCACGTGGGCATCGAAGTGGGCGTGTCGGCGCAGCCTATTCCGATTCACTTCGCATTCGCCGAGGGCATTCATCTCGAGGGCGATCTCGACCGTGATCGCCTGCTCGCGATGCGCAATGTCTTCGATACGCCCGATCTCGCATTGCTCGATGATCGCATCGTCAACGGCACGTACGAGCCGGCGGCGGGCGAGCCGCATCCGCTTGCGCTATTCACGGCGGCTCGCGTGGATTTCTCGCTGCATCGGCTGCGCCATTACACGGCGACCTCACCGACGCATTTTCAGAACTACGTGCTGTACACGAACTACCAGTTCTATATCGACGAGTTCGTGAAGCTCGGCCGCACGATGATGTCGCGCGCCGACGATGAAGAGACGCGGGCGTATCGCAGCGAGTATTCGTCGTTCGTCGAGCCGGGCGATGTCGTCACGCACAACGAAAATCTCGACGCGCAGCCCGAGGAGGGCGCTCCGCTGGCGCGCCTGCCGCAGATGCCGGCGTATCACCTGAAGCGCGCGGACGGCAGCGGCATCACGATGGTGAACATCGGCGTGGGGCCGTCGAACGCGAAGACGATCACGGATCACATCGCGGTGCTGCGTCCGCATGCGTGGATCATGCTGGGTCACTGCGCGGGCCTGCGCAACACGCAGCGCCTCGGCGACTACGTGCTCGCGCACGGCTACGTGCGCGAGGATCATGTGCTCGATGCGGACCTGCCGCTCTGGGTGCCGATCCCGGCGCTCGCGGAAGTGCAGGTGGCGCTGGAGAAAGCGGTGGCGCAGGTCACGCAGCTGGAAGGCGTGGAACTGAAGCGCGTGATGCGCACGGGCACGGTCGCGAGCGTCGATAACCGCAACTGGGAGTTGCGCGAGCATCGCGAGCCGGTGCAGCGGCTGTCGCAAAGCCGCGCGATTGCGCTCGATATGGAAAGCGCGACGATTGCCGCGAACGGCTTCCGCTTCCGCGTGCCGTACGGGACGTTGCTATGCGTGTCGGATAAGCCGCTGCATGGCGAACTCAAGCTGCCGGGGATGGCGGATCAGTTCTATCGCGCGCAGGTCGACCAGCATTTGCAGATCGGCGTAAAGGCGATGGAATTGCTGCGGATGAACGGGTTGTCGAAACTGCACTCGCGGAAGTTGCGGAGCTTTGCGGAGGTGGCGTTTCAGTAGAAGCGGGGCAGGCAAGGCCGCGCGGGTCGCGGCCTCGAGCTTCTTATTCCTGCGGACGCGGCGCGGCGAGCAGCCGCGTGTAGTTCATCCATCCCGTCACCGGCGCTTCGGTGCCATGCGAAGGTGTGCAGCCGGTCTGTTGATCCAGTTCTGCCGGCGTGCAGTATGCGCCTTCATAGGTGACGCGAACCCACGGCGTGTTCGTACCGGATGCTTCGGTGACGTTGCGAATCGTCGAGGTATCGGCGCTCAGCTTCGAATCCTTCGGAACGATCATAAGCGCCGCGCACGTCGAGCCCGGACAAGAACGCAGATTCATGTCGATGCCACCGAGCCACATATCGATGACGCCGCGGTCGTTCGAAGCCGCGGCGACCGGTGCCGCCTGGACGGGTTGACTTGGCGGCGCGGCCGGCGCGCGAGCGACGCTCAGCCTGCTGATTCGGTTCAGATCGTCGTTGCTGATACGGCGGACAAAGCCGAGCATAGCTTGCTGGCCGTCGCCGCCTGTCATCGTCAGGTTGTAGGCCGTGTGGTCCGCATTCCACTTCTTGCGAAGCGTGAGGATCTCTTCCTTGCGGTCGACCACGGTGTTGACGTTCACCGTTTCGGCGTCGGGGTCGACGTCACCCAGCGTAACCGCCAAAGGCGTGTCGCCCTGGACGATCTGCAGGCGGCTGTCGGCGTATTGAATCGTTGTCAGCCCCGCCGTCGAGTTCCAGACTCCCGAGATATCTTTCAGAAGAGCCACCTTCTGGTCTTGCGCAGTGTTGGACGACGAGTTAGCCAGCGGACTCGTTCCCTTCTCGCAACTGGCGAGCAGCGAGACGGCGATTGCCGCCGCGACGGCCACACGTAGTGTTCGATTCAACGCTTTGTTCATGCTTGATCCAAGCTTGCCACTCGGGCAATGACGGCGGCTCTTCAATCAGGCGCCATCTCGAAGAACCGGGATTATCGATGGGAGCGGTGGAATGGACGCGGGACTGCAGCGCGTGCGCTCCCGTATCCGCATCCGATGCGGCGCCGGCGCGCGGGCTTAAGCAGCCGGCGCGCGCGAGAGCATACCGTTCGGACAGCTAGGCTTTATGGAAATCTGTCAAGCCGCGGCAAGGTTCTGCCGGGAGATGGGGGCGGGGAAGGGAAGGACCGCACGGTCCTTCCCGAAGTGGGTCTACAAAATCACAGATAAAACATCCGATCCTCATCGGACTTGCCTTCAGCCGGCGCCTCGACCGCTTCCTCGCGATCTTCATAGAACCGCAGCACCGCATCCAGCACCTGATCGGGTTCGTCGATGACCTGCATCAGATCCAGATCTTTCTCGCTGATCACGCCATTGGTGAGCAGCGTGTTCTTGAACCAGTCCAGAAGCCCGGCCCAGAACTCCGCGCCAACCAGCACGATCGGCACATGACGCGACTTCTTCGTCTGAATCAGCGTGAGCACTTCGGCCAGTTCATCGAGCGTGCCGAAACCGCCGGGCATCACGACGACCGCATCCGAGTTCTTGACGAACGTGACCTTGCGCGTGAAGAAGTGACGGAAGCGCAGCGAAATGTCCTGCCACTGATTGCCCGACTGCTCGTGCGGCAATTCGATGTTCAGGCCAACCGACGGCGACTTGCCCGCATGCGCGCCCTTGTTGGCCGCTTCCATGATGCCGGGGCCGCCGCCGGAGATGACCGCGAAGCCCGCATCGGAGAACTTTTGAGCAATTTCGATGGTGCGCTGATAGTACGGCGACTCCGGTTTCAAACGCGCCGAACCATAGATACTGATGGCAGGGCGGATCTCCGAGAGGTACTCGGTCGCCTCGATAAACTCTGCCATAATCGTGAACATCTGCCACGACGCGCGAGCCTTCTTGGCCGTCGCGCGCTCTTGATCTGCGAGCGATCGCAGACTCGGAATCACTTTTCTCTTGTTCATAATGCCTGAAGAACTCAGTCTTGAAGGTAAGACCCTGCTATTGGTCGACGGTTCTAGCTACTTGTACCGGGCTTACCACGCGATGCCAGACCTGCGTGGTCCCGACGGCGGTCCCACCGGCGCACTGTATGGAATGGTGAACATGCTGCGGCGCCTGAGGCGCGAAATCAATGCAGAGTATAGCGCGTGCGTCTTCGATGCAAAGGGCAAGACCTTCCGCGACGACTGGTACGCCGACTACAAGGCCAACCGTCCTTCCATGCCCGACGACCTCTCGAAGCAAATCGAGCCCATCCACGTCGCAGTGCGTGCGCTCGGCTGGCCGCTCGTCATGATCGAAGGCGTCGAAGCCGACGACGTCATCGGCACGCTCGCCGTTCAGGCCGAGAAGCGCGGCATGAAAGTGATCGTGTCGACGGGCGACAAGGATCTGGCTCAACTCGTGACGGATCATGTCACCCTCATCAATACGATGACCAACGAAACGCTCGATCGCGCGGGCGTCGTGAACAAGTTCGGCGTGCCTCCGGAGCGCATCGTCGATTATTTGTCGCTCATCGGCGATACCGTCGACAACGTGCCCGGCGTCGAAAAGTGCGGCCCCAAGACCGCGCTCAAATGGCTCACGGCATACGAAACGCTCGATGGCATCGTCGCACACGCCAGTGAGATCAAAGGTGCGGTAGGAGACAATCTGCGCAAGGCTCTCGACTTCCTGCCGATGGCCAGAAAGCTCGTCACCGTGCACACGGAATGCGACCTCGCTTCGCAGATTGCGTCGATCGAAGAGACGCTGCCGAGCCGTCCCGAAGCGCGCGACGAACTGCGCGATGTCTTTCTGCGTCACGGCTTCAAGACCTGGCTGCGCGAGATCGAAATCGCGGATGCAGTGGAAGGCCCGACCGACACGCCGCCCGCCGAAGTCACCGAGATCGTTCATCACTACGAGACCGTGCAGACGTGGGAACAGTTCGATGCCTGGCTCGCGCGCATCGAGGGCGCGGAGATCACATCGTTCGATACCGAAACCACGTCGCTCGATCCGATGGTCGCGCAGATCGTCGGCATTTCGGTGGCGGTTGAAGCGGGGCATGCCGCGTACGTTCCGGTCGCGCATCGCGGGCCGGATGCGCCCGTGCAACTGCCGCGCGATGAAGTGCTCGCGAAGCTCAAGCCCTGGCTCGAGGATGCATCCAAGAAGAAGGTCGGACAGCATCTGAAGTACGACGAACAGGTGCTCGCGAATTACGGCATCGACTTGCGCGGCGTCGAGCATGACACGCTGCTGCAATCGTACGTGCTGGAATCGCATCGTCCGCATGACATGGACAACCTCGCGCTGCGGCATCTCGGCGTGAAGACCATCAAGTACGAGGACGTCGCGGGCAAGGGCGCATCGCAAATCGGCTTCGACGAAGTGGCGCTCGACAAGGCCGCCGAATACGCCGCCGAAGACGCGGATGTCACCTTGCGTCTGCATCAGGCGCTCTATCCTCAGGTCGCCGAAGAAGAGGGCTTGTTGCGCGTCTATCGCGATATCGAAATGCCGACATCGCGCGTGCTGCGCAAGATCGAACGCAATGGCGTGCTGATCGATCGCGAGAAGCTGGACGCGCAAAGCAACGAGATCGCCAAGCGGCTCATCGAATTGCAGGCGCAGGCGTACGAACTCGCGGGCGGCGAATTCAATCTCGGATCGCCCAAGCAGATCGGGCAGATCTTCTTCGAAAAGCTGGAGTTGCCCGTCGTGAAGAAGACGCCGAGCGGCGCGCCTTCCACCGACGAAGAGGTGCTGCAAAAGCTCGCCGAAGACTATCCGCTGCCGAAGGTGCTGCTCGAACATCGCGCGCTGTCGAAGCTGAAATCCACCTACACGGACAAGCTGCCGCGCATGGTCAACGCATCGACGGGGCGCGTGCACACGAACTATGCGCAGGCCGTCGCGGTGACGGGGCGGCTGTCGTCGAACGAGCCGAATCTGCAAAACATTCCGGTACGTACCGGCGAAGGGCGGCGCATTCGCGAGGCGTTCATCGCGCCGCCGGGCTGCAAGATCGTGTCCGCCGATTACTCGCAAATCGAGTTGCGCATCATGGCGCATATCTCCGGCGATGAATCGCTGATGCGCGCGTTCAGACAGGGCGAGGACGTGCATCGCGCGACGGCGTCCGAAGTGTTCAGCGTGACGCCGCTCGAAGTCGACAACGATCAGCGACGCATCGCGAAAGTCATCAACTTCGGCCTGATTTACGGCATGAGCTCGTTCGGGCTGTCATCGAATCTCGGGATTACCCGCGATGCGGCCAAGCTCTATATCGACCGCTATTTCGCGCGATACCCGGGCGTCGCCGCTTACATGGACACGACACGCACGACCGCCAAAATGAACGGCTTCGTTGAAACCGTATTCGGGCGGCGTTTGTGGCTGCCCGAGATCAACGGCGGCAGCGGCCCGCGCCGTCAGGCCGCCGAACGCGCGGCCATCAATGCGCCGATGCAGGGCACCGCCGCCGACCTCATCAAGATGTCGATGATCGCGGTGCAGGACTGGATCGAAAGCACGGGCATGCGCACGAAGATGATCATGCAGGTCCACGACGAACTCGTCCTCGAAGTGCCGGAAGAAGAACTGCCGGACGTGAGGAAGCGTCTGCCCGAACTCATGTGCGGCGTCGCTGAACTGAAGGTGCCGCTCGTCGCGGAAGTGGGCGTCGGCAACAACTGGGAAGAGGCGCATTGAGGATTCGGCGCCGCGTGTAAGTCCGGCATGCGACGGCGGCGCTTGTCGATGCGACGCCGGCTCGCGCACAATGAAGCGAAGCGCCAACACGCAGCGCGTACTCGCGCACCCGATTCCAACGCCATAGGGAGAAGCTCCATGCATCGCTTCATCATCGTCGGCGGCGGAGCCGGCGGTCTCGAACTCGCGACGCGTCTCGGCGACCGCTTCGGTTCGAGCGCCGGCAAGCCGGACACCAAAGCGCCGCGTGCGCAGATCACGCTCGTCGACCGCAATCCGACGCATATCTGGAAGCCGCTGCTGCATGAAGTCGCGGCAGGCAGCATGGACCCTTTCACGCAGGAACTCGAATACGCCGCGCAGGCGCTATGGCACGGCTTCGAGTTTCAGCAGGGCGAACTGATCGGGCTGGATCGCGCGCAGAAGCGCATCAGGATCGGTGCGCTGCGCGACGACGAGGCGGGCGAACTGCTGCCCGAGCGCGAACTGGATTACGACACGCTCGTGCTCGCCATCGGCAGCACCACGCATTTCTTCGGCGTCGAAGGTGCGCAGGAGTTTTCGATTGCGCTCGATACCGTCGGCCAGGCGGAGCTGTTTCGCAAGCGGCTGATCGCAGCGTGCATGCGCGCCGAGCACGTCGTGCCCGAGCCGGTTGCGGCGGGAATCGAGGAAAGCGCGCCGCTGCCGGCCGTGGAAGCAGCGCCGCGCATTCAGGTGGCGATCGTCGGTGCGGGCGCGACGGGCGTCGAATTGTCGGCGGAACTGCGCAACACCGCGCAAGTGCTGGCCGCTTACGGGCTGCACAAGCTCGATCCGAAGCACGACATCGGCATCGTGCTAGTCGAAGCGGGGCCGCGCATTTTGCCGGCGCTGAAAGAGAGCGTGTCGAGCGCCACGGCGGAACTGCTTACCAAGCTCGGCGTCCGTCTGATGACCGGCGAGACCGTCGCCCAGGTCACGCGCGATTCGATCCGCACCGCGAGCGGCAAGATCATTCGCGCGGACCTGACCGTGTGGGCGGCGGGCATCAAGGCACCTGCGGTGCTGTCGCAGCTCGACGGCTTGCCCACCAATCGGCTCGGCCAGCTGATCGTGCGGCGCACGCTGCAAACGGAAATCGACGATAACGTCTTCGCCCTGGGCGATTGCGCCGCGTGCCCGTGGCCCGGCACCGAGCGCAACGTGCCGCCGCGCGCGCAGGCGGCGCATCAGCAGGCGAGCTTTCTGTTCGCGGCGTTCGAGCGCCGCATGCAGGGCAAGCCGCTGTCCGAATATACGTATCGCGATTTCGGCTCGCTCGTGTCGCTCGGGCGTTATAGCGCGGTCGGCAATTTGATGGGCGGGCTGATCGGCGGCAACATGCTGATCGAAGGGCTCTTCGCGCGCTTCATGTATATGTCGCTGTACCGGCTGCATATCGCGGCGCTGCATGGCTACGCGCGCATGATGCTCGATACCGTCGCGCACTGGCTGCGCCGGTCCACCGCGCCGCGCGTCAAGCTGCACTGACGCGCGCATCCGCACGGCAAAGCTGTTTAGAATGAGCGGCGCGCCGATGTCCGGCGCGCCCGGGCATGCGGCCTTCGCCCGTGACAGTCGTCCAGCGCCGCGCTGCATGATGTTCAACGAGAAGCGCGGTTTCCGGTTCAGCGCCATCGACGGTACGCGGCCCGATACAGCCGACGCCCGCATCGGCGGCGCCTTGGCGGCTCTTGCCGCAGGAGCTTCGTATGCTGACCCCCGAAGTCGACAGCCTCATCCCCCACGTTCCGTTCGATCGCCGCGGCTTCATCAAGGCCGCATTGGGCACCGGCTTCGCGGCTGCCGTGCTGCCGGTCTCCGCGCAAACCATTCATACCGATAGCGACGGTCTCGAGGCCGGTTCCATCGCCGTGCGCGGCGCGGACGGCACGCTCGTGCCGGCGTATCGGGCGCAGCCGAAGGGCAAGACGCATCTGCCGGTGATCATCGTCATTCACGAGATTTTCGGCGTGCATGAGCATATCGCCGATATCTGCCGCCGCTTCGCCAAGCTCGGCTATCTCGCGATCGCGCCGCAGCTTTTCACGCGCCAGGGCGATGCAGCGTCGATGCCGTCGATCCAGCAGATCAACGATCAGATTGTCGCGAAGCTACCGGACGCGCAAGTGCTCTCGGACATCGACGAGACCGTCAAGTGGGCGGGCGAACATGGCGGCGATACGAAGCGTCTGGGCATTACCGGCTTCTGCTGGGGCGGGCGCATCACGTGGCTCTACGCCGAGCACAATCCGAACGTGAAGGCGGCGGTCGCGTGGTACGGGCGGCTCGTCGGCAACAAGACGGCGACGACGCCGAGCAATCCGATCGACAACGTCGGCGAGCTCAAGGCGCCGGTGCTCGGACTGTACGGGCGGCAGGATCAGAGCATCCCGCAGGACACCATCGAGCAAATGAAGCAGGCCATCGCGAATGGGCCGCAGAAAGCGCGCGGTTCGCAATTCGTCGTGTATGACGATGCCCCGCATGCCTTCTTCGCCGATTATCGTCCGAGCTATCGCAAGGCCGACGCCGAGGACGGCTGGAAGCGCGCGCTCGCGTGGTTCCGCGAGCACGGCGTCTGAAAACGACCGCTTAGGGGTTCGCGCCGGTCGCGACGGGGCGGCCCGGATCGGCGCTCCATTCGCTCCACGAGCCGGGATAGAGCGCCGCGCCATGCAGGCCGGCGACTTCCATCGCCAGCGCGTTGTGGCATGCGGTAACGCCCGACCCGCATTGCAGGACGACGCGATCCACCGGCGTCGGGCCGATCAGCGATGCGAACGCTTCGCGCAGTTCGTGCGCGGTCTTGAAGCGGCCTTCCGGCGTCAAATTGTTCTTGAAGAAGTGATTCAGCGCGCCGGGGATGTGGCCGCCGACGGGATCGATCGTTTCGTTCTCGCCGCGATACCGGTCGGCCGCGCGTGCATCGATGAGCAGATGATCGCGTGTGCCGATGCTGCGCTCGATCGCTTGCGCATCGATCGTCACTTGGAGCGGGGCGGCGGCCTTGAAGCTCCCTTGCGATGTCGGCGGCACGGCGGTGTCGAGCGGCTTGCCGGCTGCTTCCCACGCTTGCAGGCCGCCATCGATCAGCGCGACGGAGTCATGTCCGAGCCAGCGCAGCAGCCACCACAGACGCGCCGCGTACATGCCGCCCTGCGCGTCATAAGCGACGACCTGCTGGCCTTCGTTCAACCCGAAACTGGCGAGCTTCGCGACGAGCGCCGCACGGTCCGGCAACGGATGGCGGCCGTTCGTACCGGTCTTCGCGCCGGACAGGTCGCGGTCGAGATGCAGATAGTGCGCGCCGGGAATGTGCCCCGCGGCATAGGCGGCCTCTCCGGCTTCGGGCGCGGCCAGATCGAACCGGCAATCGAAGACGACGACGCTGCCTGGCGCCGTGTCGAGCTGCCCGGCGAGGTTCGTCGCGGATATGAGCGTGGTGTAGTGAGTGTGCGGCATGACGGCTCCTGAGGCAGCGCTTGCAATGCGGGAATAGCCATAAGTCTAAAAGAAAAAACGGGCTCGAAAGCCCGTCTTTTCGCATTGCAAACCGCGCTCAGATGGCGCCGAGTTGATGGCGCAGGAACTCGTGGAAGTGCTGCATGCCGGATTCCATCGGGCTTTGATACGGCCCGACCTGATTCTCGCCGCGCGACATCAGCGCGCGCCGGCCCGCATCCATGCGCTCGGCGATTTCATCGTCCTCGCGCGCGGTTTCCATGTACGCCGCACGTTCCGCCTCGATGAACTCGCGTTCGAACAGCGCGATTTCCTCGGGGTAATAGAACTCGACGATGTTCGTCGTCTTCTGCGTGCCGTGCGGAATGAGCCACGACACGACCAGCACGTGCGGGTACCACTCGATCATCAGACCGGGGTAATACACCATCCAGATCGCGCCGAAGTCAGGCGGCGCTCCGTTACGGAAGCGCAGGACTTCGTCGTGCCACTTGCGATAGATCGGGCTGCCGGGTTTTTCCAGATTCTTGTGGACGCCGACCGTCTGCACGCTGTACCAGTCGCCGAATTCCCACTCGAGGTTGTCGCACGAGACGAAACTGCCGAGTCCCGGATGGAACGGCGCGACGTGGTAATCCTCCAGATAGACCTCGATGAAGGTCTTCCAGTTGTAGTTGCACTCGTGGACTTCGACGTGATCGAACATGAAGCCCGAGAAGTCGAAGTGACGCGCGGTGCCCAGCTTCGCGAGATCGGCCGCGACGTTGCGGCCCTGCGCCTCGAAGAGCAGGCCTTGCCAGTTTTGCAGCGGCGTTGCGCCGAGATTCAGGCAGGGCTTGTCGGCGAAATGCGGCGCGCCGAGCAACTGGCCGTTGAGATCGTAAGTCCAGCGGTGCAGCGGGCAGACGATATTGTCCGCGCTGCCGCGACCGTTCAGCATGATGGCCTGGCGATGGCGGCATACGTTCGACAGCAGTTCGATGTCGTTTTGCCGATTGCGGACGAGCACGCGCCCTTCGCCCTCGCCGGGAAGCGCGAAATAGTTTCCCGCTTCGGGAACCATGAGTTCGTGCCCGACGTAGCGTGGACCTTGCTTGAAAAGTGTGTCGAGTTCGCGCGTAAGAAGCGCTTCGTCAAAGTAAGCCGTGACTGGCAGTTGGCTATGAACAGCCTTCAACTGCAATGCATTGCTCAGATTGGACATTCCCACTCCCGTTAAGACGTGAAAGCAGTGAACAACCCAACCATCGAAGATTCGATTTAGGGAGCCCGCGATTATACCGAAATCCGCCACACCGGGGTGTATAAGGTCTTGATTTGGGTATAAATTGTCGCAAGAGTTCCGTCGAACCCGCGATTATTGCGCGCCGACGCGCTTCATGTTCGTTTGAATTTCTCACGGGCGGCGATGAGCGGGCTTGCTCCGCGTGTCGTCCGGCATCCGTACCGGGTGCGGGTCGAAAATTTGGCTTTTGCCGTAGAATGTGCGACTTGGTTCCAATTTTCAACTGCACATCCACGATTCATGGCGAAGACCGCAGTCCAGGCAACAGGCGACCAAACCGGCGACAACACGCCGGGCGCAGACGCCGCGTTGCTTCCGGACAATTACGAAGCCGCGCTGGCCGAGCTCGAATCGCTCGTGGCGCGCATGGAAGAGGGCGCGCTGAGCCTCGAAGAATCGCTTGCGGCGTACCGTCGCGGCGCGACGCTTGTGGGCTTTTGCCAACAGCAGCTCGAAAAAGTGGAGCAGCAGGTTCGCGTGCTCGACGGCGAGACGCTCAAGCCGCTGCCCGCCGACGTACAGCGCGCAACTCAGGGCGCGGGCGCCGCCACCGACAACGGGGACGACCTATGACCTTCGAACAATGGATGCGCGCCACGCTCGACCGCGTCGAAACCGCGCTCGAGCATTATCTTCCCGGAACCGACATCGCTCCGGCGCGGCTGCATGAAGCCATGCGCTACGCCGTGCTCGGCGGCGGCAAGCGCGTGCGCCCGCTCCTCGTCCACGCGGCCGGCGAACTGACCGGCGCGAGCGCGCACGCGGTCGAAGCCGCGAGCGCCGCGCTCGAAATGATCCACGTGTATTCGCTGGTGCACGACGACATGCCCGCGATGGACGACGACGCCCTGCGCCGCGGCAAGCCCACGGTACACATCCAATATGACGAAGCGACGGCACTGCTCGTCGGCGATGCGCTGCAATCGCAGGCATTCGTCGCGCTGACCGCCGCAGGCAACGGCCTGTCCGATAGCCAGCAGGCCGCGCTCGTGCGCGAACTGGCCATCGCGAGCGGTTCGGTCGGCATGGCGGGCGGGCAGGCGATCGACCTCGAAAGCGTCGGCCGCAAGCTGTCGCGGCCCGAACTCGAGACGATGCATCGCAAGAAAACAGGCGCGCTGCTGCGCGCATCGGTGCGCATGGGCGCGCTCGCGGGCGCGCAGCCGGGCGCCGAAGCGCTCGCCGCGCTCGATCAGTACGCCGCCGCCGTCGGCCTCGCGTTCCAGGTCGTCGACGACATTCTGGACGTGACCGCCGACTCCGCCACGCTCGGCAAGACGGCGGGCAAGGACGCGCAGCACGACAAACCGACTTACGTGTCCATCATCGGACTCGACGCATCGCGCGAACTCGCTGCTCAACTCGGACGCGACGCGCACGCCGCCATCCAGCCGTTCGGCCCACGCGGCCAGCGGCTTGCTGAACTTGCAGACCTGGTCGTGAACCGGGTGCATTGAACGTTGAATGCGTGACGAACCCCACGGCGCAACAATCGCGCTGAACGAATCACGCCAGTTTTCCTAAAATGGGACGACGATGTACGACTTGCTGAAATCCATCGACGATCCGGCCGATCTTCGGGCCCTCGATCGACGCCAACTGCAGCCGCTTGCCGACGAACTGCGGGCCTACGTGCTCGACAGCGTGTCGCAGACGGGCGGCCATCTGTCGTCCAATCTGGGCACGGTCGAGCTGACGATTGCGCTGCACTATGTCTTCGATACGCCGAGCGACCGCATCGTGTGGGACGTCGGCCATCAGACTTATCCGCACAAGATTCTGACCGGCCGCCGCGATCAGATGCCCGGCCTGCGTCAGCTTGGAGGCATCTCCGGCTTCCCGCGCCGCGCGGAATCCGCCTACGACACGTTCGGCACGGCACATTCGAGCACGTCGATTTCGGCGGCGCTCGGTATGGCGGTCGCGAACAAGCTGCAGGGCGACAACCGCTACTCGATCGCCGTGATCGGTGACGGCGCGATGACAGCGGGCATGGCGTTCGAGGCGATGAACAACGCGGGCGTCGCCGACGATCTGCCGCTGCTCGTCATCCTGAACGACAATGACATGTCGATTTCGCCGCCGGTCGGCGCGCTGAATCGCCATCTCGCGCGCCTGATGTCGGGCCGTTTCTACGCCGCCGCGCGCGCGGGCGTCGAGCGCGTGCTGCGCGCCGCCCCGCCGGTGCTGGATCTCGCGCGCAAGCTCGAAGAGCACGCGAAGGGCATGATCGTGCCGGCCACGCTGTTCGAAGAGTTCGGCTTCAATTACATCGGCCCGATCGACGGTCACGATCTCGAGTCGCTCATCCCGACGCTGCAGAACATCAAGGAATTGCGCGGCCCGCAGTTCCTGCACGTCGTTACGAAGAAGGGCCAGGGTTACAAGCTCGCCGAAGCCGATCCGGTGCTGTATCACGGCCCGGGCAAGTTCAATCCGGCTGAGGGCATCAAGCCGTCGACCGCGCCGTCAAAGAAGACCTACACGCAGGTGTTCGGCGAATGGCTGTGCGATGCCGCCGCGCAGGACTCGCGCGTGGTCGGCATCACGCCCGCGATGCGCGAAGGCTCGGGCATGGTCGAATTCGAGAAGCGCTTTCCGGACCGGTACTTCGACGTCGGCATCGCGGAGCAGCACGCGGTCACGTTCGCGGGCGGCCTCGCGGCTGACGGCATGAAGCCCGTCGTCGCGATCTACTCGACGTTCCTCCAGCGCGCTTACGACCAGTTGATTCACGATGTCGCGTTGCAGAATCTGCCGGTCGTGTTTGCGATCGACCGGGCGGGCCTCGTCGGCGCGGACGGCGCGACGCACGCGGGCAACTACGACCTCGCGTTCCTGCGCTGCATCCCGAACATGACGGTGATGGCCGCATCCGACGAAAACGAATGCCGCCAGATGCTGTACACCGCGCTGCAGCAGCCGAACCCCACTGCCGTGCGCTATCCGCGCGGCGCGGGGACGGGCGTCGCCACGGTCAGGCAGATGACCGCGCTTCCCGTCGGCAAGGGCGAGATTCGCCGCGAATCGTCGCAAAAGCTCGGCTCCGGCAAGCGCATCGCGATTTGCGCATTCGGCACGATGGTCGCGCCGTCGCTCGCCGCCGCCGACGAGCTGGACTTGACGGTCGCCAACATGCGGTTCGTGAAGCCGGTCGACGCCGATCTGCTGCGCGAACTGGCCGCGACGCACGACGCCATCGTGACCATCGAGGAAGGCTCGATCATGGGCGGCGCGGGCTCGGCCTGCGTGGAAGCGCTGCTGGCGAGCGGCGTCGTCAAGCCGGTGCTGCAACTGGGCTTGCCGGACGTTTTCATCGACCACGGCGATCCCGCGAGGCTGCTCGCGAGCGTTGGCCTCGACGCCGCCGGTATCGCGCGATCCATCCGCGAGCGTTTTCTGACTGCGGTCGAAAGCGCGGGCAAGCTGACCAAGCGCGTCGCCTGACGCGCAACCCGGCTGCTGAGGCACGCCCCGGGGTGCGGGCGCGCCGGACGTAGATTGAGCCAAGCGGCGCGGGGTTTTCCCCGCGCCGCTTGCGTTTCATCGCTTATCGCCGCTCAACGCCGGTCTCCGCGGGCGGCGTAAAAGGACATAACAAATGAACCAGATGAATCCCGCCTTCGTCATGCCCGATGTGCAAAGCACGCCGGATACGCGTCAGATCGATATTGCGCGTGTCGGCGTCAAAGGCGTGCGGCATCCGCTGTCGGTCAGGACGGCGAGCGGCGTGCAGCCGAGCGTCGGCGTATGGAACCTCGACGTGCATCTGCCCGCCGACCAGAAAGGCACGCACATGTCGCGCTTCGTCGCGTTGCTCGAAGAGCATCGCGCTCCGCTCGATCAGGCCGCGCTGCAAACCATGCTCGCCGCGATGCTCACGAAGCTCGAAGCACATTCGGGCCGTATCGAAGTGAGCCTGCCGTATTTCGTGATGAAGACCGCGCCGATTTCGGGCGTGCAAAGCCTGCTCGATTACGAGGTGACGTTCGTCGCGGAAAAGCGCAACGGCGACACGCGCCTGTCGCTGAAAGTGCTCGTGCCGGTGACGAGCCTGTGTCCGTGCTCGAAGAAGATTTCGCAGTACGGCGCGCACAATCAGCGATCGCACGTGACGATCACGGCGGAACTCGCCGGCGATGTGGCGGTGGAAGAACTGGTGCGTATCGCGGAAGAAGAGGCGTCGTGCGAACTGTGGGGCTTGCTGAAGCGCCCCGACGAGAAGTTCGTGACCGAGCGCGCCTATGAGAATCCGAAGTTCGTCGAAGACCTCGTGCGCGATATCGCGGTGCGGCTGAACGCGGACGACCGCATCGTCGCGTATGTGCTGGAAGCGGAGAACTTCGAGTCGATTCACAATCACAGCGCGTATGCGGTGATCGAGCGAGACAAACGCTGAGCGTTTCCGCTCCTACGCTTAACGAAAAACCGGTCCGCGCGACCGGTTTTTTTTCATGCAAACGCCGGTTGCGCGGATACATGCGCTTCCCGCACCGACTCGACGACGAGCGACGCGAGCCGCTCGACCGGCGCTGAACCGGCCGCCGATGCGCGGTGCAATGCGAGCGGAATCGAGGGCAGCGACGGCAAGCCGCATTCGGATTCGTCGAGCGCGCGCACGGTCGACGGCAGCCCGTAGCACGTTCGCACCGTCACGCCGAGCCCTGCGGCAGCGGCGGCCCAGAGACCCGCGAGGCTCGGACTCGTGAACGCGACGCGCCATTTGATACCCGCGCGATCCAGCGCCGCCGTCGCCGCGCTGTGAAAGACACACGGACGATCGAACGCGATCAACGGTAGTGGCTCGCTCGCGTCGCGCTGAAACGGCACCGTCGATGATCCGATCCAGCGCATCCGCGGCGCCGCGATCGGCTCGAACTCCTTCGCGCCCGCCAGCCCCCACACGAGCGCCAGATCGAGTTGGCCGGTGTCGATCCGTTCCAGCAATTCCGTATTCCGCGCGACGCGCGCTTCGATCCGCACCTTCGGATGCGCCCGCGCAAAGCGGCCCAGCACATCCGGCAGCACGGCTTCGCCGAAATCTTCCTGCAGGCCGAGCCGGATCCACCCTTCCAGATCGACGCCGCGCACCGCGACGGCGGCTTCATCGTTCAGTTCGACGAGGCGCCGCGCGTAGCCGAGCATCACTTCGCCGGCGTCTGTCAGCGCCAGGCCGCGCCCGGACTTGCGAAAGAGTTCGATGCCCGCCTGTTCCTCCAGCTTGCGAAGCTGCGCGCTGATCGCCGACGTCGATCGCCCGACCTGGTCGGCGGCCTTCGCAAAACTTCCCAACTGCATCCCGGCGACGAAACTGCGCAGCACGGCAAGATCGAATGTCGTTTGGCTCATGGCAACTGTCCCGTTTGATCGAATGATCGGTGCAAAACTATTTGATTTTCAGGACGATGCTAAGACGCCAGACTGGCCGCAGTCAATGATTACGAGGTGCGGCATGGCAACGACTTTCGATTCGACCGCGCGTGCGGTCGGCGGCGCGCATCGGTGGAAAGTGCTCGGCGTGGGCGTGGCGGCGAACGCGAGCTTTTCCGCCGCCGTGGCCGGAATACCGACGACCGCCGTGTGGTTGCGCAGCGGCTATCACCTGAACAACGCGGAACTCGGGCTCGTGTTGGGGGCGCTGGGGCTGGGCGCGGCGGTATCGGAATTGCCGTGGGGCTTGCTGACCGACCGGTGGGGCGATCGCCGCGTGCTGCTGATTGGTCTCATCGCGACCGCCATCGCGCTCGTCGCGATGAGCGTGTTCGTCGCGCCATCGGCAAGCGCGGGCGCACCGTCGCTCGTTTGGCTCGTGGCCGGCATGTGCGCGCTCGGGCTGTTCGGCGGCAGCGTGAACGGTGCGAGCGGCCGCGCGGTGATGGCCTGGTTCGCGGAAGGCGAGCGCGGTCTCGCGATGAGCATCCGACAGACCGCCGTGCCGCTCGGCGGCGGCATCGGCGCGGCATTGTTGCCGTGGCTCGCGTCGTCGGTCGGCTTCTCCGCCGTATTCGGCGCGCTGGCCGCGATGTGCGCAGTGTCCGGCGCATTCACGTGGCGCTGGCTGCACGAACCGCCGCGCGCCGCGCAGCCGCCGCAGCATCCGCAGCAAAAGCGCGCCGCGCCGCTCGGCGATGTGCTCGTCTGGCGCATGGTGCTCGGCATCGGCGTGCTGTGCATGCCCCAGTTCGCCGTGCTGACGTTCGCCGCCGTCTTTCTGCACGATGCGGGCCGCTTCGGCGTCACGTCGATCAGCGCGACGATGGGCGCGCTCCAGTTCGGCGCGATGATCATGCGCGTCTGGAGCGGCCGTTACACCGACCGGCATGGCAATCGTCGCGGGTATCTGCGCGTATCGACGTGGATCGCGGTGGCGTCGTTCGCGGCGCTGGCGGCGGCGACCGCGCTCGGCGCGGCGGGCGCGCCCGTATTGCTGGCGACGATGATCGTCCTGGCGGGCGTGTCGATATCGGCATGGCATGGCGTCGCGTACACCGAACTGGCGACGCTCGCGGGCACCGCGCGCGCCGGCACCGCACTCGGAATGACGAACACCGCCGTCTACGCCGGCCTGTTTGTGACGCCGATCGCGATTCCGCACGTGCTGGCCGCCGGTTCGTGGACGGCCGTCTGGGTCGCGGCGGGCGTGTGCGCGTCGCTTGCGCTGCCATTGTTTCCGAGGCCCGCGCCACCTTAAACTGGCCGTCTCTCACACTACCGGGCGCGCGAATGATCCTCATCGGCCAATACGATTCCCCGTTCGTGCGACGCGTCGGCATCGCGTTGCATCTTTACGGCATCGCGTACGAGCATCGTCCGTGGTCCGTCTTCGGCGATGCCGGCAAGATCGCGCCGATCAACCCGCTGATCCGCGTGCCGACGCTCGTGCTCGATTCCGGCGACGTGTTGATCGAAAGCGCGATGATCCTCGATTATCTCGATGAACAAGCGGGTGCAGCGCGCGCGCTGATCGCGTCGGACGGCACCGCGCGACGCGAGGCGCTCAAGGTTTGCGCGCTGGCGACGGGTCTCGCCGACAAAGCCGTCGCGCTGGTCTACGAGCGCGTGTTGCACGAGGAGGAGTCGCAGGCGTGGGTGGATCGCTGCACGGGGCAGGTCGAGCGCGTGCTGGATGCGCTCGAAGCCGACCGCGCCGCGCGCCCGACGCCCTTCTGGTTCGGCGAATCAATCGGTCATGCGGATATCGCCGTGGCGTGCGCGCTGCGTTTTGCCCGCGAGGCGCACGCGCCGGTTTTCGCCGGCGCACGTTGGCCGGCATTGATCGCGCACAGCGATCGCTGCGAGGCGCTCGACGTGTTCCGGTCGGTCGTGCAGCCGTTCAGTCCGCCGAAAAAGAACTAGGCGCGGGCGAGCGAAGTCAGGTCCCAGCGCGGCTTCACGGTGAAGGCGTAGTCGCGCACGGCCTGGTCCGGCCAACGCGTGAGCCGCAGCGCGCCGGCCAGCGCGATCATCGCGCCGTTATCCGTGCAGAGCGACAAATCGGGATAGTGGACGTCGAAGCGCCGCTTCTTCGCCGCCGCCGACAGCGCTTCGCGCAACTGCCGGTTCGCCCCGACGCCGCCCGCGACGACCAGCCGTTTCAGGCCCGTCTTCTTGAGCGCCGCGAGCGACTTGGCGACGAGCACATCGACGGCGGCATCGACGAAACCGCGCGCCAGATCCGCCTTCGACTGTTCGCAGACGTTCGCGCCGAGCTTGCGGCTCTGCGTCAGCACGGCGGTTTTCAAGCCGCTGAAGCTGAAATCGAGGTCGCCGGAGTGCAGCATCGGACGCGGCAGCGTGACCGCGCCCGGCGTGCCGAACTCCGCGAGCCGCGATACTTCCGGCCCGCCCGGATAGCCGAGGCCGAGCAACTTCGCGGTCTTGTCGAACGCTTCGCCGGCGGCGTCGTCGAGCGTTTCGCCGAGCGTCTCGTAGACGCCGACATCGGTGACGCGCATCAATTGCGTATGTCCGCCCGATACCAGCAGCGCGACGAACGGAAACGGCGGCGGCGCATCGACCAGCAGCGGCGACAACAGATGCCCTTCGAGATGATGGATGCCGACCGTCGGCTTGTCCCACGCCATCGCCAGCGCGTTGGCGATGCTCGCGCCAACCAGCAGCGCGCCGGCGAGCCCCGGCCCTTGCGTGAACGCGATGGCGTCGATGGCGGCGCGCTCGACTTTCGCCTCGCTCATCACCTGTTCGAGCAGCGGCAGCGCCCGGCGGATGTGATCGCGCGAGGCCAGTTCCGGCACGACGCCGCCGTACTCGCGATGCATCGCAATCTGCGAATGCAGCGCGTGAGCAAGCAGGCCGCGCTCCGTGTCGTAGAGCGCGAGGCCGGTTTCGTCGCAGGAACTTTCGATGCCGAGAACGAGCATGATCGGAACGTCGGAGGGTAACGGGAAAGTATACCAGCGGGCGCCGGTTACAATGCGCGGCATGGAATCCTTCGATATCGCCGTGATCGGCGCGGGCGCGGCCGGCATGATGTGCGCGGCCGTCGCGGCTCAGGCGGGCCGGCGCGTCGTGCTCATCGACCACGCCGAGCGCCTCGCGGAAAAGATCCGCATCTCGGGCGGCGGCCGCTGCAACTTCACCAACATCAACGCGCAGCCGGCAAATTTCTTGTCGGCGAATCCGCATTTCTGCCGCTCGGCGCTCGCCCGCTACACGCCGCGCGACTTTCTCGCGCTGCTCAAGCAATACCGCGTGAAGTGGCACGAGAAGCACAAGGGCCAGCTTTTTTGCGACGATTCGAGCGAGACGGTCATCGACGTCCTGCGCAGCGAATGCGATGCCGGCGGCGTCGCGTGGCGGCGTCCGGTGAGCGTCCATGCGATCCGTCACGACGGCGCGCGCTTCACGCTCGATACGACTGCCGGCGCGATTCACTCGGCCGCGCTCGTGATCGCGACGGGCGGACTCTCGATCCCGAAGATCGGCGCGACGGATTTTGGTTATCGCGTCGCGAAGCAGTTCGGGCACAAGCTCGTCGATACGCATCCCGCGCTCGTGCCGCTCACGTTCACCTCTGCTGACTGGGCCCCGTTCGCCGCGTTGTCGGGACTTTCGCTGCCGGTTCGCATCAGCGCGGGCAAGGGCAAGACGCGCGGCGAGTTCGAAGAGGACTTGCTGCTCACGCATCGCGGGCTGTCGGGGCCGGGCGTGCTGCAAATCTCCAGCTACTGGAACACGTCCGAACCGATCCATGTCGATCTGCTGCCCGAACTGGACGCGACGGAACTTCTGCTCGACGCGAAAGCGGGATCGAAGAAGCAGATCGGCAATTTCCTGACCGAGTATCTTCCGGCGCGGCTCGCGCATACGTGGCTCGACGCGCAGCGCGTACCCGTCGATGCGCGCCTCGCCGATCTGCCCGATCGCACGCTCAAGGCGCTCGGCGCGTCGCTGTCGGACTGGACGCTGACGCCGAGCGGCACCGAGGGTTATCGCAAGGCGGAAGTCACGCGCGGCGGCGTCGATACGCGCGAACTGTCGTCTGCCACGATGATGAGCGAGCGCGTTGCGGGACTGTACTTCGTCGGCGAGGCGGTGGACGTCACCGGCTGGCTCGGCGGCTACAACTTTCAGTGGGCGTGGGCATCGGGCGTCGCGGCGGGCAAGGCGGCAGCCGAGTACGCGCACGGCATCGCCAAAGTCGCCTGAGGGGGCGCGCGGGCGGGCGTTTTGCCGGTCTCGAAACGCGAACCCGTTTGCTATACTCGGACGGTCATCGGAGGATTCTTTGCGCGCTTTCGCGCCGCTCCTTCGCTCTGACTGGCGTTACGGCGGCGCGCATCGCTCGGAGCTTCCAACGACTCGCTACAGTCCCGCTTGAGGAGGCGCTCTCAAGCGGGTTTTTGCTTTCGCGGCGCGGTCGAACGTCGGTCGGGACTTTCCATTTCGCAATTGCACCGGGTGAACGATGAGCCTCAAAGACCAGATCAACGACGACATGAAGACCGCCATGCGCGCACGGGAAACCGAGCGCCTCGGCACGATTCGTCTGCTGCTCGCGGCGATCAAGCAGCGTGAAGTCGACGATCGCGTGACGCTCGACGACGCCGCCGTCACCGCGGTCATCGACAAGATGATCAAGCAGCGCAAGGACTCGATCAGCCAGTTCGAATCCGCCGGCCGCACCGATCTCGCCGACAAGGAAAAGGCCGAACTGGCCATTCTGTCCGCGTACATGCCGGAGCAGCTTTCCTCCGATGCCATCGCCGCCGAAGTGCAGGCCGCGATCGCCGCGACGGGCGCGGCCGGTCCGCAGGACATGGGCAAGGTGATGGGCGTCCTGAAGCCGAAGCTCGCGGGCAAGGCGGACATGACCGCCGTATCCGCGCAGGTCAAAGCCGCGCTCGCCAAGTAACGCACGCCGCGCAGACTACCGGTGATTCCGCACGCATTCCTGCAGGATTTGCTCAACCGCGTCGATATCGTCGACGTGGTGGGCCGCTACGTCCAGTTGAAGAAGGGCGGCGCGAATTTCATGGGCCTGTGCCCGTTCCACAACGAGAAGAGCCCGTCGTTCACGGTCAGCCCGACCAAGCAGTTCTATCACTGCTTCGGCTGCGGCGCGCACGGCACGGCAATCGGCTTCTTGATGGAACACACGGGGCTGACGTTTCCGGAGGCGGTGAAAGACCTCGCGCAAGGTGCGGGGCTGACGGTGCCGCAAGAGCCTTCGAATTCGTTTCGCGGCTCGGGCGGCGGCGACAGCGCGCCCAGCAAGGCGGTCAGCACCGCATTGACCGACGTGATGCAGACCGCCTGCGATTTCTATCGCAAGCAGTTGCGGGCGGCGCCGAACGCGATCGCGTATTTGAAGAAGCGCGGCCTGACCGGCGAAATCGCCGCGCGCTTCGGCCTCGGCTATGCGCCCGACGGCTGGCAGAACCTCGAAACCGCGTTCCCGGATTATCGCAACGACAATCTCGTCGAAGCGGGCCTCGTGATCGTCAGCGAGAAGACGGACGCGCAAGGCCAGCCGCGCCGCTACGACCGCTTCCGCGAACGCGTGATGTTCCCGATCCGCAATGTGAAGGGAAACGTTATCGGCTTCGGCGGACGCGTGCTGGACGGCGGCGAGCCTAAATACCTGAATTCGCCGGAGACGCCCTTGTTCAGCAAGGGCAGCGAGCTGTACGGCCTGTTCGAAGCACGTCTTGCGATCCGCGAACTGGGTTATGCGCTCGTCGTCGAAGGCTATATGGACGTCGTGGCGCTCGCGCAGCTGGGTTTCGCGAACGCCGTGGCGACGCTCGGCACCGCCTGCACGCCGGTCCACGTGCAAAAGCTCTTTCGCCAGACCGACACCGTGGTGTTCAGCTTCGACGGCGATTCCGCCGGCCGCCGCGCCGCGCGTCGCGCGCTCGAAGCGGCGCTGCCGCACGCCGCCGACAACCGCACCGTCAAGTTCCTGTTCCTGCCGAAGGAGCACGACCCGGACAGCTACGTCCGCGAGTTCGGCACGGACGGCTTTGGCGAGCAGGTCGACCGCGCAATGCCGCTGTCGCAATTTCTGCTCAACGAGGTGCTGAACGACAAGGAGCTGGAACAGCCGGAGGGCCGCGCAAAGGCCCTCTTCGACGCCAAGCCGCTCCTGCAGGCGCTTCCGGCGAACGCATTGCGGGTGCAAATCCTGCATATGCTCGCTGACCGGCTCGATACGCCGTTCACGGAAATTGCGGCGCTGTGCGACATTGATTCGCGCGCCGCCGCCGTGGCCCGCGCGTCGGTGCCGAAGAGCGAACGCCGTCGCGTGACCGGCCAGGAACAGCGCGCGCTGCGCAATCTGGTGATGTATCCGGGCATCGCGGTATCGCTCGATGGAGAGAGCGAACGTACGCTCGTCACCATGACCGAGCACGGCGAACTGTTCAGCGAAGTGATCGGCCACGCACGTGAACTGGGCGGCGCGGCGGAGTTCCAGATGCTGTCGGATGTCCTGAGAAATGCTGCAAATGCGCCTACATACGAGGATATCTTCCAGGAAATTCTCGCCTATGATGAAAACGTGCGAGATCTGCTGCTCCGCGATCCATCGGATGAAGGTGCGGCCGATCGCGTGGAAGAGCAGAAGCGTCTGTTAGCGGAGGAATTGCAGGCGACGGTGGTGAAGCTGCGTCACGACACGTATCGGGCGCGGCTGGATCAACTGGCGCGGCAATCGAATCTGTCGGCGGAAGAGGTCGCGGAATTCTCGGATTTGTCGGCAAAAGTCGCGCAGATCAAGGCTGGCAGGGCCGCTAGCGCAGATGCCGAAAGGTGAACTGCTATAATAAAAAGTTCAAAATTCGTTGTTTTTAGTCACTTAGTTTGTCGGGTTCGCGTCAGGCCGACGCCAGCTAGCGAGAGACGCGTGACAGAGTAGATCGGGAAGGTCGGGTAGGGTGAAGCAAGGCGCTGGCTGATTCGGCTGTCGAGCGGACGCGGTAGCGGCGAGTGCAGTAATGCGCCGCGAAAGCGTGCCGAGACACGCGGGAACGGGCGGATAAGCACGCCGACGAACAGACGGGCGCAAGCGAAGCGGCTGCTATTGCGGGTAGAGCGATTCACGATCGGGCGCAGTGCGTTCGAACCGCGATAGGGCTCCGGGCAGGGGCACGCGGCAGGTCAGCAGGAAGCGGCGTGCGCATTGGGTATTCACGGTTCAATCGGTTGCCGTCCGGCAGCCGCGAGTCGAGACTAGAGCCTGTATGGCGAACTCCATGACGAAAAAGCTGAACGATGTACCCGTCGAAGACGACGCAACGCAAAATGCAGAGCCGGCCGCCGCACCTGCGGCGAAGGTCGAGAAGGCCAGGGCTCGCGATCGCCGCGCGAAGGAGAAGGCGCTGCTGAAGGACGCGTTCGCGTCGAGCGCGCCCGGCACGGTCGAAGAGCTGGAAGAGCGCCGCTCCAAGCTGCGCGCGCTCATCAAGCTGGGCAAGGAGCGCGGCTTTCTCACGTACGCCGAGATCAACGATCACCTTCCGGACAACTTCACGGAAACCGAGGCGATCGAAGGCATCATCAGCACGTTCAACGACATGGGCGTGGCGGTGTACGAGCAGGCGCCCGATGCCGAGACGCTGCTTCTGAACGACAACGCGCCGAACGCATCCTCGGACGATGAAGTCGAGGAAGAGGCCGAAGTCGCGCTGTCCACCGTCGATTCCGAATTTGGCCGCACGACCGATCCCGTGCGCATGTACATGCGCGAGATGGGCACGGTCGAGTTGCTGACGCGCGAGGGCGAAATCGAGATCGCGAAGCGCATCGAGGACGGCCTCAAGCACATGGTCATGGCGATTTCCGCCTGCCCGACGACCATCGCGGACATTCTCGCGATGGCCGAGCGCGTGCAGAACGAGGAAACGCGCGTGGACGAACTCGTCGACGGCCTGATCGATCCGAACGCGGAAGACACCGACGGCTTTTCCGAACAGGAAGCCGAGGCGATCGAGTCCGAAGAAGAGGAAACAGACGAGGAAAGCGACGAAGAAGAGGAAGAGGACGACGGCGCTGCTCAAGCCAGCGCCAACGCCGCGCAACTCGAGGCGCTCAAGCGCCAGTCGCTGGAGAAGTTCTCGCTGATTAGCGAGTGGTTCGAGAAGATGCGCCGCGCGTACGAGAAGGAAGGCTACAAGTCGAAGGCCTATCTGAAGGCGCAGGAGGCGATCCAGACCGAACTGATGTCGATTCGCTTCACGGCGCGCACCGTCGAGCGCCTGTGCGACACACTGCGCGCGCAGGTCGACGAAGTGCGTCAGGTCGAGCGGCAGATTCTGCATACGGTCGTGGACAAGTGCGGCATGCCGCGCGCCGAGTTTATCTCGCGTTTTCCGGGCAACGAGACGGATCTCGACTGGGCGGACAAGGTCGTTGCCGAAGGGCACGGGTATAGCGCCGTGCTCGAGCGCAATATTCCGGCCATTCGCGAACAGCAGCAGCGTCTGCTGGATTTGCAAGCGCGCGTGGTGCTGCCGCTGAAGGATTTGAAGGAAACGAATCGTCAGATGGCGGCGGGCGAATTGAAGGCGCGGCAGGCTAAGCGGGAGATGACCGAGGCGAACTTGCGTCTCGTGATTTCAATCGCGAAGAAGTACACGAATCGCGGCTTGCAGTTCCTGGATCTGATTCAGGAAGGCAATATCGGCCTGATGAAGGCGGTGGACAAGTTCGAATATCGTCGCGGCTACAAGTTCTCGACGTACGCGACGTGGTGGATCCGGCAGGCCATCACGCGGTCTATTGCGGATCAGGCGCGCACCATCCGCATTCCGGTTCATATGATCGAAACGATCAACAAGATGAACCGCATTTCGCGGCAGATTCTGCAGGAGACCGGTTTGGAGCCGGATCCGGCGACGCTCGCCGAGAAGATGGAGATGCCGGAAGACAAGATCCGCAAGATCATGAAGATTGCGAAGGAGCCGATTTCGATGGAGACGCCGATCGGCGACGACGACGACTCGCATCTCGGCGATTTCATCGAGGACAACAACACGGTCGCGCCGGCGGATGCAGCGTTGCACGCGAGCATGCGCGATGTGGTGAAGGACGTGCTGGACTCGCTGACGCCGCGTGAGGCGAAGGTGCTGCGGATGCGGTTCGGCATCGAGATGAGCACGGATCACACGCTCGAGGAAGTCGGCAAGCAGTTCGACGTGACGCGCGAGCGGATCCGGCAGATCGAGGCGAAGGCGTTGCGCAAGCTGCGTCATCCGAGCCGGTCGGACAAGCTGAAATCGTTCCTCGAAGGCAGTTGATGCGTTCGGCGGGCTTGTATTGAGAGACGTTGTAAGGCAAACTCGCAGACCTTCGAGAGTCGCCTTGCGCATCGTTCTGAAGCATCAGAAAGCGCCGCTGCGGCGCTTTCTTTTTGTCTCTTTTTGCTTGCTTGCTGCGCTTGTTTGCGCTGTCTCAGGGCCGGAAGCTTAACTGGTATAAGCTGTCGACTCATAATCGACCGACAGTGGGTTCGAGTCCCACCCGGCCCACCACGCATTTCTTCGCGTTGTCAAACACTTAGCGCTCTTTTTGTCCCACCAGTTTGCCCTCGGGGACACTCCAGGGACAATTCCAGGGACCATGTGGGTCACGTGACCCACACGGGGCTTTCAATACCGGTTGTTCCTCAGAGCGGCGTCCTGCCGAGCCGTCACTCCCGTTTCCTCTCTATCTCGTCGTTATCTTGAAATTCGACAGCACTGGTGCGCGCGGGCGATTCATGCGGTGGTGAAACGCCGCGAGGGTACCGATCGGTGCGCCGAATTATGCAGTCGCGACCCGCGAGGCGAGACCCGGGCCGAAGACTGTCGTCGACCCATCGCTGCCGGTCGGATCACGGTTGTCCAAAGGGGCTGCAACGACCCTCAAAAACGGTCATCGCGAATAGTCGCACTAGCGCCATCGCCTCAGGCCTTGGTGCGACGCCTTTTCGGGGGCGGCGCGTCTGATTGCCCCGAAGCGTACAGCCGGATATGGGTATCGAGATGTTTCTCGAACTGTTCATCCGCTGCATCGTACTTTTGCGGACTTCGCAATTTTGACAGCAACGAGACGATAAAGCTCGCCGTCACCTTAACGATCATGGATTTGTGAAGCTGATAGAACTCGCGAAACGCGTCAAGATCCGCCCCCTTCGAAAGCTCTTTCTGTTTGTCGCGGCAGATGATGAATGCGAACCGGCCGTACTCATTCACCAGATAGGAATTAGCTTGTCGATATTCCTCTATTCCTAGCCTTTCATAGTTCTTGACTTCAAAAACGACCTGTCGCGAACCATAATCCTCGCGGATTCTACGCCAAAATCCCTCTGTAGCATTGTTTGTCGCAACTATATCGCGCCGAGCAGTAGCATTTCCATTCGGTTTGAGCTGGATATTGGCGAGTCGGCGAGCTGCGATCAGGTCAATTGCTCGCTTGCACCAATCTTCGAACTGGGCGGCGTCCTCAAGCCCGGTAGCGATCTGTCCCAGCTCCGTGATCATGCGGCCTATTCGCAGATCGCGCTGTTCTTTAACCTGAGAAGAGATAGTAATCTCGTACTCGTCAAAAATCTCCTGCGCATTAACGCCCGTCGAGCCGTCATCTTGGACACCAAGCGCGTTCCAATAACACGGATGGACGAGTAACCTCGCGTTGGGAGCAAACAATCTTTCCGGTTTTTTGCCGTCGTGACTGAAAAGATAGTTACCGGTGGATTCGTCTTCAACTCCAATGAATCCAATCCCATATAGGGTTTTTAGCACTTCTTCTGAACCGCCCAAAATCTTCATGTGGACGTCGGTGTCACGGTTCAAATCATCACTCGCAGCGAGTGCGTCAAGCGCACCGATTCCTTCTTGCAGCGTTAATTTCGGCCCCATATGCCCGACCGCTTTTGTGACATCGCCGATACCTGGAAACACAGAGGAATACTCCTTTCGCAGATCGTCGTATCGGATCGAGGAAATATGTGTTGCTGAAGCTTGCAGGTCCGCTGGAATAAGGATGCGACGGTCTTGTTTCCTTGCATTATGGAACGCTGTATTAAGAAGTGATATTAGATCTCGAGGCCGATATAAAGTTAAATTCAGGCAGATTCGGAAGCCCTCCCGCCCGTGAAGTTCGTTCGAAGTGATGCTGTTCCAGAGCTTTATATCGCTCTCAATCGTGATGCCGAACGCAGCACGAAGTCTCTTGCATACCAGATAAAAAAGCTCTTGGGTGTCCCAATGCAGGCGGAGCACACTTCCTTCGACGTTCCGCGTAAAGTCCTGGTCAGCCACTTGAATGGCCCGGAAGATATTGTCTCTAAGGAACAGAACGGACTTTATGTTTTCGGTCTTGTTGCGCAGATCGTCGGCTCCGTAGATGATTCCGTCAACGATCCCAATGCCTACATCGTCAGATTCATAGCCTTCATCCAATCTGTCGACAATGACCATGACCTTTCGGTTCAGTCGCGCGAGCACGCCATCCACCTCGGCCACTACTGAATTTACATCCAAGCGCGACGCCAGCTCAGAGACGGCATCGTCCATCGACTCACCAGGCTGTAAGCAAGCTCGCAGGGTCACCCGAAGGCGGGAAATAAAGTTCGCACCGCTTTTTTGCCACTTCAGCATGGGTAACAAAACGTTCGAGTCGTTGATCGCTTTTTGTGTTTTGTAATAGCTATGCAGTTGGAGAGCGATTTCCATCGACATCGCGAAGCGCCATGCTGTCTTGATTGCTGCCCGTACTCGAGTAACAGTCGTACCGAATCGCGCTGCTACGGAGCGCAGACCGAAAACGTCCTCCTCATCTGGGGCAACTACAATGACAAAGTATTTCTTCTCACGCCATTCCTTCTGCAAGCGATACGTCAGTGCGCTCTTGCCCGTACCGCGGCGCCCCACTACGACAAACCTGTCGTCGGCCTCAAAAAGAATCTTGTAGTCTTGCCATTCGAAAAAAGCCTGATCGAGCATCTGCCGATCATTTTCTGCCCGCACGTCCCCCAGAATGTTTGCTCGGTTTTCTAAGCTTGCCATTGTTTGTTCTCTCGTTATTCTAGGATTCGGCGTTCCAATGCTCGGCCGGCCCCGCATTGCAGGACCGTCCGATTATATATTGCGATGATCCTGGCGTTGGCGCTCCTCACTTTGGCTTCCAAGCACCGTTCATGACGATTGTCCATCGTTTCATGGCCGATGGCAGAGCGTTCGAACCCTTAGTCGTCGGCCAGCGATTTTGAAGGGCGAGAGTCGGGCGCCCGGAGAGGGACCGGCCGACCTGACAGTTATTGGCGAGGAGAGACTCAGTTCCCTCGCCCCGGTGCTGCACCGTCGTCCGTCCAATAACTTGACAATTCCTCACGAATAGTTGCGCAAGCTCCTTTGCGCCCGTTGAAAATTTTCCAACAAGAAAGTGGAGACGATCGCCGCTGAGCTTACTTCTGCGTCCCCACACCGGAAGTCGCTAGCAAAGCGGAGATCTGTGTCAGCAAGTCAGATTAAGGAATTAGTGCACAGAGCGAAAGTCACGCGCGGAGCGCTCGCAAATCGCACCATGCACGGTCGTCGCGCCGATGCGGAATCGTCTGTCTCCGATGTAAGAGAAGTTAAACCGTCACAGGTGCTCATCGGTCGCGGCAATCACCGTTGCCGCACCATAATGCGCATGGGCGTCCAATGGCGCTGCGCTGTGAAGGCTACGATTGCTCTGCGATAGGCGAGGATGCCGAAGGGTCGGTGAGCGCATTCTCCAGCCGCGCCATCTCCAGGTCGTTCTGGCTGCCGTCAATCCATTTGGCGTAGGTCCGCAGAAACATCTCCACCGTGTGACCGAGTTGCCGGGCGCAGAAAGCGGGCGTCATACCGGCCATCAGCATGCCGGTGGCGTAGCTGTGCCGCATGTTGTACGGCCGGCGGTAGCGGATGCCAAGGCGTTTCAGGATGGGCGCCCAGTACACGCGAGTAAAGGCCTCCTCGCTGTGCCACGGCTTGCTGGTGCGCGGGTCTTGGAACACACGTCCGCCCGCGACCTGGGTGAAGGCACGCTGGCGTTGCAGGGCGGCGTACGCGCGGCTGTTTAGGCGCACGAGGCGCGCCTCGGCCGTCTTGGTGCGGTTCTTCTCCTCGCCTGCGACGAGCACCCGCTCGATAGCGATCGTGTTGTCCTTGAAGTCGACATAGCGCCATTCCAGCCCGTTGATCTCAGACGTGCGCAGCCCCGACCAGAACCACAGTTCGATGTAGTTGTGAATCTGCTCGTCCATCCGCGAGGCCTCTGCAATGATCGCCTCGGACTCCTCGCGCGAGAACGGATCGGCGGGCTGACGCTGGTGCTTGGCGCGAGAGACTGATTCGGCAACGTTGGCCGGAATCAATTCGTCGGCCACCGCGATGCTGAGCGCGAGGCGCAGTACGGAAACATAGTTGTTGATCGTCTTGCCCGACAGTTCGCGACGGCTGGCGATGGCAGTCAGGATCTGCGAAAGCTTCAGGCTGCGCAGCGGCAGGGCGCCCATTGGCCGCCCTCGGTTATCGTACGGCGAGCGCGTCCAGAACTTGACCGCGGCGTCATAGCCGATGCGCGTAGAGGTTTCGATCCGGGTCATGTCGAGCCATTGAGTGAGCCACGCTGCGACGATAAGCTCGGTGCCGCGAGTGGCCCGCGCTTTTGCCTGCTCATGAGTCGTTGGATCCTTCTTCGGACGCTTCGCGGGCGCTCGGTCCCCTGGCGAAGTTGGCGCCTCTTCTTCCGGAAAGTAATGCAGGAGGCTGAACGACCCGGCACGGATGCGTTCGGAGATTTCGGCGATCAGCCGGTTTGCGTACTTGATATTCGCTGGCGTCGGCGACATGGCCGCGCCGTTGACCAGCAGCGTGCGCCGATACCGCACGCCGTTCGCTGTAAAGCTCAGGCGAATGGAGCTGTCTCTAACTTCTACGCCGCCGCTTGTTCTACCCATCTCTCGTAAGCTCTCAAATCAATAAAAATGCCGCTGTCAGGCGAGCGGCGATATTCCCGTCCTTCGACCCACTTGCCGTCCTCGATCTTGCGGCGAATCGCTTTCTCGGAAAGGCCCGTGATAGCGGCAGCGAGTGAGACGGTGACGTAGCGCGAGGAAGTCGCGCGTTTGGATAGCTTCGTATCCATAACAAGTGGTACTAATGATTTTGCGCGATGCGTGCTGTGTTCAATTACATTCTCCCGGGACTGGCCTTTCGGGCGTCCCCGTGTGGGTCCAAACGGACGACGACTGTACCGTTGTGTTGGGCAGACAGCCACTCATGAATAGGGCATTGCGCGCCTGTGTAGCTTCCCATCGCCCCATACGGGTTCGTGATCAAGTCGATGGTCATGAAGGGCAGCCGCACGAAGCCGGCGCACAACCGGTTCAAGGCGATGCCTGCGCATCTGGTCTACCGTCCGAAGTTCGATTACGAGAAGCATTGGCGTTTTTTGAGCGGTCCGGTAGTCGGCGTGGTAACCACGTTTGATAGTTCGCCATACGGGTGCATGGACGAACACGGGCGTTATCCCGTGTTGCCGAAGTTCTTGCAAGGCTCGGACAGCGTCGAAAAGCAGATCTTGAATCTGCGCCTGTTGCGTCCGTCGTCGTCGTATCAGGGTGGCTTTCATTCGCCTCTGCTTCCATCGACAGAGGTTCTGCTGGAAGGAGCGCACGGGGATGTGGACCGCATGCATATCAGTGGCGCTTTGCATGACTATTCGCATCCGGACGTCGTGCATGGCGCCGATGCGATGTTCAGCTACGCGATCTGGCGTTCGCCGTTGCGTGGCGCGGAAACGGTGTTCAATGACTTGCAGGGCAAGGAGAGTGCGCGCATCGCAACGGTGTATGGGCAGTCGGCGGTGATCCACGTAAGATAACCGGTTACGTATTGGATCCCGATCATCCGGTCGGGGGAAATAAGGCGCGAGTGTTTGAATCTGCGTTAGGGTTTAATCAATCGAACGCTGACGGGCTTATTAGCCAGATTCAAGACGGAGCTACCAAGTACCCGGCTACACCTGGTAAGGCAGATCAGTATGGTCAACGCTTTACGGTTGACATTCCAGTCACTGGCCCGAATGGAAACACTGTCCAAGTTAGGACAGGATGGATTTATGAGCCGGGTTCGTCCACTCCACGACTTGCAACGATGTTCGTCAAGTGATTGCCATGAGCAAAAATATCAATCTTTTAGATGTTGTTGAATTGCTGGAGGACGTGCCAGGAGAAGGACTCGTTGCAGGAGCACGGGGTACTGTAGTGAATGTTTATGAATATCCTACTTTGGCATATGAGGTCGAGTTCTGTAATGACGATGGCGAGACAGTAGCCTTGTTTGCATTACTTCCGAAACAGGTTCGAGTGATCTGGGCGCGGTCTTGAAAGTGGCCCTTGCATGAAAAGTAACCAAAAGCAAACCCAGCCTTCGAGCTGGGTTTGGTGTGGGATGAGGGGCAATGCGAGAACGGCCTTGCACATCGCGGGCGGCGGTCTGATCGGCGGTCTGGGCGGCGGAAGCTTCGGAGGGGCGGCGCAAGGTGCAGTGGGCGCAGGCGTGTCGGCGGCGCTGGCGAACCAGACCAAGTAGATCGCGGATGCGATCGCAGACGGAACGGGTTCCGAGCTGATCGGCAAGATCGCGGGCAACACGCTCAACGTGATCGGCGGTGGTATCGTCGAAGGTACAACGGGCGCGGCCGCTGCGTCGAACGTGAACCTGTACAACCAGTGGAACGACAAGAAGGAAGGCGAAAGAGCTTCGGCAGAAGCTCGATAAAGAGCGAGCCGCGCTCGATCAGAAGGACGTGCAGCAAGCCGACAATGAGGCGGCAACACTGCGTTTGCCGACAGGCTCAGTTGAAACGAAGTCAGGCGTTCCGGGAAAGGACTTTCAACCGAAAGATGGCATATCCTCACAGTATGCTAGGCCTTCGGGCGCTGGCCCGACCGCTGAACAACGTGCGTCGGTGCAAGGGCAGCCGTGTGTCGACTGCGGTGCTGTGACGGGGAATCAATTTGCGGATCACATAGACCCGCTCGTCGTTCAATACTACGGAGAGGGCTCGGTGAATGTCGATCAACAGCGTACAATCGACGCCGTTCAACCGCATTGTCCGACCTGCTCGTCGATACAAGGTGGCCAGCTTCGAGCATTCGGTCGTAGAATGAAGGACTACTTCGGATTTTGATGAAATGAGCGAACAGATCAACGAGCGCCAGCAGGATGTCTGCAAGAGGTTCGACGCCACATTCTTTGGTTGCGATCTTAACTTGAAAGTTGGTGTTTCTAAGAGTGTCAGAGAGGGGAGACGTCCGCTGAACGGTATGCGCGTTCAACCGGAGGGGGATACTTGCGGTTGGTACATTTGGGCAGGTGAGGAACTCTCGAACGCACCGGACTTTTTTGTACCCTTACATGCCGCACACCTTGATGATTGGGCTCCTTTGGTCTTGACCTATCTGGGATTGCCGCCCGGATGGCGCTTCCTTATCACCGAGGAATACGAAGACGTTTGGGAAGATAGGGATTTGCTTGCAGAGTGACGGACGCCTGACCTGACCAAATTCAATGTTCTTGTTTCGGAATGCACAGCATTCGCTGTGCATTCTTTATTTTCTGTATCAGATGTTTTGGTGTACTAGATTCCCATGAGTAGTGCTTTTAAGCTAGCGGCTCTGTCGCTAACCGCGTCAGTATCTATCGCCAGCCACGCGCAACAGGGACCGACGCCTGCCGACGAAGCAGCGGCCGCGCGTGCGAATGCGCTGAAAGATCAACAAGTTCAACAGCAACGCGAAGCGCAGCAACGCGACGCCGCCGTACAAGCGTCAACTGTGCGTTCGACGGTTCCAGGAGCCGGTGTCTATCCCGAACTGCCGAACGAATCGCCGTGCTTTCGTATTGAGGCGTTCGCGCTCGATACCCCTGCGACGTTGCCCGACGCGGTGCGTGCGAAAGGCGCATCGTCACTGCCGATGGATCCGTTCGCGTTCGCGCGTGAATGGCTCGATCACTATAGAGGCCAATGCGTCGGCAAGGACGGCGTGAATCTGATCACGAAGGGTCTCCAGCAAGAAATCCTTAGCCGCGGTCTCGTGACGACGCGCGTGCTGCTGCCCGAGCAAGACCTGTCGAGCGGCACGCTCAAGGTTGCGCTGGTGCCCGGGCTCATCCGCGAAGTGCGGTTCGCCGATCCCGTCTCATGGGGCACTTGGAAAACCGCCTTCCCGGCGAGACCTGGCGACGTGCTCAATCTGCGCGACCTCGAACAAGGCCTCGAACAGATGAAGCGCGTCGCCAGTCAGGACGTCGCGATGAAGATCGAGCCCACTAGCGTGCCCGGCGAAAGCGACGTTGTCCTCATCCTCAAGCGTTCGAAGCCGTGGAGCCTCGTCGCCTCGGTCGACAACTCGGGCAGCCGCGCGACCGGTAAGCTGCAAGGCAACGTCAGTCTCGGCATCGACAACCTGCTTGGGCTAAACGATATCCTGACCCTTGGGGCCAGCCAGGACTTGTACTTCAAGGACAAGGCGCTCGGTTCGCACGGCTTTAACGGCTCATATTCGATGCCGTTGGGCTACTGGACGGCGACGCTGTTCGGCAACACGAACACGTACTACCAGCAGATCGCGGGCGTGAACCAGACCTTCGTGTCGAGCGGCAATTCGCAGTCGGCGGGCTTGAAGCTGGCCCGCGTACTGCGCCGTGACCAGAACGATGTGTTCGGAAGCTACGTGCAACTGTCGAAGCGTTTCGGCGCAAGTTTCATCGACGACACGGAAATCACGCTGCAACACCGCAACAACACGTTCTTCGAAGCGGGGCTAACCGATCGGCATTACTTCGGCGGTGCACAGTTCGATGGGACGCTGGCGTATCGGCAAAGCATCGGCGGGCTTGGCGCGACGCCGGATCCGGCATTGCCGCCCGACGATGGCGTCATCGCGCCGACGCCCGCGACCAAACCGAGCGGTCCGACGTATCGTTTCCGCATGGCCGTGTTCGATGCGAACCTGTCGGTGCCGTTCGCGGTCGCGAGCCAGGCGCTGCGCTACGTCACGACGTTCCACGGCCAATACACGAACGACACGTTGTTCTACGTCGACGACTTGACGATCGGCAGCCGTTACACGGTGCGCGGCTTCGATGGCGAGCAGATGCTGGCAGGCGAAAAAGGTTTCTACTGGCGCAACGAGTTGCAGGCACCGATCGGCAAGACCGGGCAGTCGCTCTATGCCGGCATCGACTACGGCCGCGTGTTCGGGCCGAACACCGCGTTTCTGGCGGGCACGCAATTAGTCGGTGCAGTAGTCGGTGTGCGAGGCGGCATCCCGGGCAAGTATGCGGGACTCAGCTATGACCCCTTTGCAGGAACGCCGATTCACAAGCCATCGGCGTTTGCGACATCCCGCGTAACCGTCGGCTTCCAGGTGATGGAGCAACTCTGAGAAAAGCTCGCATAGAAGGCGCGATCGAGCATCGACAAAAACGCACAACGAACAAAAGACCGGCGGTAGCCGCCGAGGGAACACCGGGCATATCACGCGGGCATGGCTTTTAGCGTCACGTCGCCCCGCAA